>Ga0209536_100000954_pt1 | contig 47559 bp, 47 predicted proteins | sample DeeMarSeWOR28_12_FD_187461 | JGI IMG/M metagenome (GOLD analysis project Ga0209536, IMG submission 187461) | Marine sediment microbial communities from White Oak River estuary, North Carolina - WOR-2-8_12 (SPAdes) (version 2) | ecosystem: Environmental > Aquatic > Marine > Intertidal zone >...
CGGAGGCAAAAAAAATCTGGTACGAGGAGGGGGACTCGAACCCCCACAGGCGCTAGCCCACCAGATCCTAAATCTGGCGCGTCTACCAATTCCGCCATCCTCGCAAATGGTCTGCTGTAATCTGTAAATAACAGTAAAAATTAATCCAAAAATACGGACTTAGCAAGCAATGAGACTTTCTGTTGGCTGAGGGAGAACTTCCATTCAAACCACTGAAAACCACGGAGCAAAAGCTTTTCACCGGTGAAATTTGTCTTTGAATAATAATTTCTGTACCGTATTTTTTTGGATATATTTGGCAGGCTGATATGCTGAAATAAGAAAATGGTTGCATTAAATTACTCTCCATTTTCTCTATTGTTCAAATCAAAAAGAGGCTGCCACTTGAAATTGCCCATAATTGATTTCCTCTGTCTGATTTTTGCGCCCGCCGGACAGTTCCGGCAGACGACGAGCCGGTTGAACGGATCTATGATCGGGGAGGCATCACCGGATCCGCAGCCTGTATAATGTACCGGCGGATACAAGACAGGCAACAGGAATTTAAGCCGTAATATGTCTTTGAAATACAAATTCACCACGGAATGGCACGGATGGACACCGAATACGAAACTTGAGGTAATTAAGTTAACAAACGGGTACGAAAAAGGATTTTCAGGTTTATTTAATGTAACTAAAAAAAAATATATATTTATGGATATTTTTGTGTTTTTCCGTGGTTTATGAATGATTAGCGCCAGTAAATTTTGATGACCATTTATGATCAGGTTTTTATCTTTATTCTTCATTGTTACCAGCTTCCTCGATCACCTGATCAGCCAGGAAATTATCATCCAGGAAAATGAGATGGGTTTCTGCGCGATGGACGGCGTGATCGAAACCAGCGTAAGTGGCTATACCGGTTCCGGCTATGTAAACGTTGATGCCGGTGTGGGTACGAGCATCAGCTGGAATATTCTGGCGGAAGCGGAGGGTACCGGCTATCTGAGGTGGCGCTACGCGATCGGCGGCAATCCCGGAGACCGCCCGGCCAGGCTGATTATCAACGGCAAAATTGTGGTGGACACGGTCGAGTTTCCCCACACCGGAACGTGGACCAACTGGCAAATCAGCGATTCGGTGGAGGTTCTCTTCTCGGCCGGCAGCAACAATATCAGGATCGAGGCCTATTCAACCAGCGGGTTGGGGAACTACGATTATATCAGTGTGACTGGGGAAGGTATTTCGGCATCGGATTGCAGTACCTATTATGTCCTGCGGGTCGATAAAAATATTGACGGGGGTGGAACTGTGTCCTATGAACCGGTTGAGAACTATTATCCCGAAGGGACCCGGATAACCCTGCAGGCAGATCCAAACCCCGGTTATTTTTTCCAGAGCTGGTCCGGGGATGAAACCAGCGCCGGGGCAGTATTTACCTTTACCATACGAAAAAACACCTCGGTCACGGCCATCTTTCTGCCGAACGGAACCGAAGCTGACACAGCATTAATTGGCTATGCGACGGTTCAGGATGACGGTGGAACACCTTACATGGTCATCGGCGGATTGCTCGGTCAGACCGTCAGCGCCGGTTCACTGAGCGATCTTAAAAATTATCTGGGCAGCCCCGATCCATATGTGGTGCAGATTTCAGGAGTTATTTCCGGATCGGAGAATGTCACGGTCGGTTCTAATAAAACGGTGGTGGGCGTGAGCGATTCAGCTCATCTGCAGCGTATCGGCCTGGAAATCGGCAACGCGCGCAACGTTATTATCAGAAATTTGAAAATATCCCATGTAACCCCTCAGGACGCGATCGAGATCAACGGCTCCCGGAATATCTGGATCGATCACTGTGAATTGTACTCCGACCGCGATCACGGCAAGGATTTTTACGACGGATTGGTCGATATCAAAAACGCTTCATCCTGGATCACCGTCTCCTGGAGCGTGTTCCACGATCATTTCAAGGTAAGTCTGATCAGTTCCGGCGATCAGGCCGTCGAGGATTCGGTGACACGGGTGACCTTCCATCATAACTACTTTTATAACTGTGAATCACGGCTGCCAAGCATCCGTTTCGGCAAAGCCCATATATTTAATAATTACTATAAGGACAGTCACACGGCGATCAATTCAAGGATGGGCGCCTGTGCGCGCGTGGAAAAAAATTACTTCAGCAATGTTAGTACCGCGGTCATGATGACGGACAGCCCTGAACCCGGCGGCGTTGAGCTGATCGACAATTATTTCGGCACCAGCAGTTATTCAGCCGCACCGGTCTGTCAGCTGAATGTGCCATATGAGTATGTCTCATATCTGGACGCGGTATCTGAAATTCCCCTGATCGTCGCCGGCGACCCCACCACCATTAAGGATAAGGTTATTCAACCGTCACAATTTATGCTGCGCAACTATCCGAATCCCTTAAATCCGGTTACCACGATTGAATATTCTACACCGGTGCCTTCGAGGATCGTGATCAAAATTTTCGATGTCCAGGGTCAGTTGGTGCAAACGGTGCTGGACAGGTATCATAGCGCCGGGATGCATCTGCTGATTTTTGACGGATCCGGATTGAGCTCAGGGGTGTATCACTACCGGCTGCAGGCAGGCAGCCATGTCATCACAAGCAAAATGGTGCTGATCAGATAAGGAAATATTTCTTTATTCATTTAAGCACAGAGGTGCCTAATTATTACGGCGGAAATATAATTTTTCCATCATCGATGGACGATTATAATAGTACATACCAAACGATTCCGCTGTCCCAATAGGGGCAAGATATCTCTGGCAAACGCGAAACCTCCAATATCCGGCATCTCATGTATGAACCCGCATAAAACCCACATCTGCTGCGTCATGCGGTCGTGTAAAAAATATACCGTCCCTACGGGACTTGGTGATTTTTCTGATCGTTTTTTCTATAGATGTTTCATTCCTCCGGGACTGGATTATTATGAGAGAATTGTTGTTCTATAGATATTTCGTCCCTCTGGGACGGTAATAGTTACCGATGCAAAATATTTCGATCAATTAAGGCACAGATGTGCTAAATCAATACGGAGAAAATCTAGTCAGGGATAGATATAATAAAAAATGACGACAAACCAATAGCGCTGTCCCGATAGGGACAAGCTATCTATAGAAAAAGAGAACACCCAAAACCGAGGTCCAGTGCGGGCACGATATCTTATAAATCCCGGAATAAATCGAATTTCATCAATTTATACTCATATTTATACGATATAAATTATGAACGCTTCAGTAGACACAAAAGATATATTTGCAGAAAATTTTATTGTGAATAACGTTAATTGTAAATTTAATTATCAATCAAAATTGATACAGAGATCGATCATGTCTAAAGAGAAAAACAAAAGCATCGTTTATTCCACAGATCCGGCCTGGCAGGCCACCTGTGATGTCTGCCTGGAGCCGCTGGACCGCTGCAGCTGCCAGACTCCGGGTGAAACAGCTGGCCGGGAAGTAGCCCACCTCCGCCGTGAGCGCAAGGGGCGAGCCGGAAAAACGGTCACGACGGTATCCAACCTGAAAGGAAATCTGCGCTCACTGCAGCGGGAACTCCAGAAGTTGTGCGGCACCGGGGGAACTGTCAAAAACGGCGTCATCGAGATCCAGGGGGATTTCCGCGATAAGATCAGACAATTTCTGGAACAGAAAGGGTATGGGACCAAATCAATCGGCGGGTGATATTTTACTGATCAGATCGATATATGCCTCCCCGATACAATCTTCCATGCTGATACCCAGTTTTTGCATCAGATCTCTGGCAATCTTTGCGCCTTCCTCAAGCGTCTGACCATCTTCCATGACGAACTCCAGTTCGAGAAAATCTCCCAACCTGTCCACACGGTCCAGGTGGATGCGCGTATGGCCCGTCAGGTAGAGATCCCGGATTTTATTTACTTCGCCTAAAACCGGATAGGCCAGCTCAAGCGTATTTTGCAGGCACTCGGCATCTTCGGTGCGATAGATATGATAAGATGAGATTTTGGGGCCCTTCAGATCATCCCGCTGGTAGAAGATCAGCTCACCGGTATTATCCGGGAAACGGCGCAATTTGAGACGCCCCCGCGGGCTTTTAAAAAAAATATCCGATTGACGGATCACGGCGGATCTGGAAATTTGCAGGTCCGAAAGGCATTTTTCGGCGGCAGATATAGCATGCAGCCTTGCCTTGATCTCGATATTGCGGGGCATCAATATTTCAGTTTTATTACTTTCTTATCAAGCAGTTCGATGACAATGATGATCAGCAGCGGCACCAGAATAAACACGATATTGTCAGAGATGATCCGGACATTTATTTTAGGCAGTTGCTCTATCAGACCAGCGAAAAATCCGTTGATCTTACCGAAATCAACCGAGAAGCCGGTCAAATATCCGGCGGTGATCATGGCGGTGAGGAGAAAAGCGATGCTGAAGCCGGTTTCAAAGGAAATTTTGAACCGTCCGGCAGGTCTTATCTGCGCCATAACCCGGCTGCGCACACTGGCGTTCAGGCGCACTTCCGGAGCTGCCGACAGGGCGCCATAGACGATACGGTAAGATTCCAGCGTCTCGCGGCAGGTGTGGCAGCCGGTCAAATGGGATTCAATGTCATAATCATGCGGATGCTGACCGTCGAGATACTGCTGGAGCTGATATTCCGTCAAATGTCCCTGTTTCATGAAGTCACTCCTTCCTGTGCGGCAGTAAGACGCTCTTTTAATAATTTCCGGGCCCTGAACAGATAACTTTTTATAGTGCCCTCGGGCTTGTCCACAACTTCGGCGATCTCCTTGTAACTCATTGCCTGAAGATGGAACATGGTCAGTATCGCCCGGTATAAAGGCGGTAACTGTTCAATCAGCCGGTGGATGTACTGTTTTTGATCATGATCCTCGATAATATCATCCGGCCTATCGGAAGAGATCAGCCATTTAATTTCCGAATCATCCGGCAGGTCATCGATCATTACCGGTTTTTCCCTGCGAAGATAATTAATACACGTGTTGTATGCAATCCTGCCGATCCAGGTGGACAATTTGGATTCGAACCGAAATCCGTCGAGATTGTCATAAACCTTTATAAAAATATCCTGCACAAGATCCTCGGTTATCTGCTGATCCCCGGTCATACGCCAGACGATGTGCAGCACCAGCCGCTGATAACGGTCAATCAATTCTCCGAACCGGCGAGTGTCACCCCGGCGGATTTTTTTTACCAGGTTCTGATCGCTGAGCAAGGGCACCTTTTTTTCTATAACAGACACGCGGGAAATGTAAAAGTTGCAATTCGAAATGAATATAGTGTTTAATAAAGGCAAAAGGCAAAAGGTAAAGCGTAAAAGGTGAAAGGAAAAACGTTAACGGAGTTTTTAGAGTACGGCGGAATCAGTTTCGCAATGCCGGTGATTTTGTATCATTATGGTAGAGGCAACGCAGTATAGTGATATTCTACGCCGTATATGGCTGAAAACCTTCTTTGCTGAAACCGGACTTGATTTATATTTACGTACTTTCGATATTTAACGCTTATCAAAACTGAACAAAATAAATTCAAAATATTACATATGATCAGTTTCAGACAGGCGGTCGTCAGTGATCTGGAATGTATTGTCTCCTGGGTAAAGTCGGCGGAAGAGTGCCGTCTCTGGGCCGGTGCTGGTCTGACATATCCGATAGACCTGGAAAAACTTCCCGCTGATATCGCATTTGAAATCAGTGATTCCCGGATCTTGCTTTTTAAAGGTCTGATCGCCGCCTTTGGTCAGGTAGTACCTAAACCCGGCGGAATTTCTCACCTTGCCCGCATTATCGTCGCACCGACCCATCGCGGGAAACGCCTCGGGCGGCTGCTGACCCGTCACCTGCTGGACCGGGCCCTCGCACAGAATCCTTATATTATTTCACTCAATGTGGAGAAGGACAACCTGATAGCGATTCGTCTGTACGAAAGTATCGGTTTCAGAGGGGTATTTATTCCGGCATTTGATCGGTTGAAAAATAATTTCTATATGGAGTATTCTTTTATATAGTTCCTGCATGTATGTCGGACATTTTCTCTTTTAATCAATAATAATTGTTTCTGATCTGCAACATTTTCGAAATTTATGTGTCTGATCTGACAGAAACTTCATATAGGAGCTTAACATGACAGAAGAATTGATGGTGGTGCTGAATGTTCTGATCATATTCGGAGCATGTGTGGTTGTGATCAAGACAATCTCTGACAATGCCCTCAGGCGCAGGATTATCGAAAAGGGAGAACTCAGTGAGCATGTAAAGTATCTGTTTTCGAAACCGGAAGGCCTGGAACGTGCACCGATGAGCTCGGTTAAATGGGGCCTGGTGCTTATCGGTCTTGGTGCAGCGATTTTTGTCGGCCGGCTCTTCCCCTATGATATATACGAATCGGTTACGCTCGGTCTTATGATGCTGTTCGCCGGTCTGGGATTTGTGATTTACTACTTTCTGGCCAGCAAATCCTTGAAAAATAAGGAAATCTAGCTGCCTATCCACGGAATGACACCGGAATGGATTAGAAATTAGGGATGCGAGATGAGGGATTTTGATATACCCGCACTCAAATCCCTTTTTATCATCTTTTCATGATTTCCCATCCCCCGACCCTGATTTTTTGATTTCACTCCTGGCCGCTCACTCCTCACTAACATCCCTCATCCCTGGTCTCTGATCCCTAATCTCTAATTATTTATTGGTGTTTTTTTCAAAATCCGCCGACCCTGACATTTACGCCGTAAAATACACTCTCGATACCGGAACTGGCGCAATACCAGCTCTGATAATAACTTATCTCCATCTGCTCGAAAATGAAAGAAATTATACTGCGCGTGTATTTAGGACGGAGCAGCTTGAAAAGTCCACTGGTGGTAATGCCGAATCCCCGGGATGTTTTGTCCTCATCGTTATCACTGCGGTACATACCCTGCTGATATGACAGGGTTTCAAATATACGGACATCAAAGGCGGCTATCCGGCTGGCAGGGAAATAAGTCTCCTCGCCGGAAACATTGCTCAGGAAGATGTGACTTGAATTATTCTCAAACCCCGTCCCGGTGCCGACGTGATCCAGCTGCTCCCTTGTCCAGTCGGTTTTGATCAGATTAAGATCAGTGCCCCGGAATTTTGTATTCAAACCTGCCGAGAATGCAAAGCCAACGCGGCTTATTTTCGGCAGGGGAAGCGGATCTATTTCGCCGTTATAAGATACATCCTCACCCAGGTTGATTTTTGAAAACCCGGCGGATATGTCAAAGAAGGGCTTGAAGTTACTTCCGGAGGTAAAGATAAGATCATATACAGGGAGTGCAGCAATCAAGCCATAGTCAAATATTCCCATATCCGTGCGCAGACGCGCCAGGGATCCGTCAGGTCGCTGCAAATATCCACGTTCCGATGTGGTCCACTTATAGGTGACGCCGAAACCGAAAAGAATCCTGTACTCAAAGGCAAACGAAAGCGTAATCCCATAATAATATTCACTGCTGATCGTACGAATAATTTCATTGCCATCCTGATCCCGCAGGGTACGAATACCCAGATCGAGATCAGTATTGAGGTAACCGATGGCAATCCGAAAACCCATCTGGTTTGGACGAACCTGGATCCGGTAACCGACGGAGGCTGCAGAAGCTCGCAGGTCTGCGGTGGTTCTGTCGGAAAGTGAGGCCTTGACCGGGTAAAAGTGTGCGGAAACCCCGTTTGAATGCACATTGGCAGCAATCTGGGCCGGATTGGCGAAAATAACGAAAGGATCAGGTGTGGGCAGGGCAACACCTGATCCACCCATACCGTTCAGGTACGGAGACGGAGAAAGGGCCAGAACCGGTAAGGCGGTTTGTGCGATACCGGTCAAACATAGCAGACCATTTAATAGAATGAAAGAGGTAATGTTCATGATAGGTTCCTGATCGCTGCTACAATTATCAACATTTTAAAATAATCCATTACTATTATCCTGATTTTCGTAAATTTGAAATATACCCTAGATTGTATGACAGAACTTTAAACAAAAATACATTAAAAGTAAAAGGAAAATGGCAATAGGGAAAAGGGTAATAAAAAAAGAATTACAAAACTATAATCATATATTGTTGACTCATACGATGACATCCGTGGTTGGGATTTGAATCGTTCTGTTTTCGTTTTTTATTTTCACTTTTGCCCTTACCATGACCTAACCAAAGGATCGTCTTATATACGCAATGAACAAAAGTAAGATTCATAATGAACACGAATGATAAAACCGAATTGGTAATAATTGCCGGGGAGGTATCCGGAGATCATCACGGAGCCGGTTTGATCACCGCACTGAAAAAGCGGTTCCCTGATTGTCAGGTATGGGGTATCGGGGGCGACCGGATGATCCGGGAGGGTTTTCATACCCGTTACCATATCCGTCAGATGGCGTTCCTCGGCATCGGAGAGGTGATCCGGCATATTCCGTTCATTCGCAGGGTAATGCGCGATATGACCGAACAGGTGCATAAAAGGCGGCCGGCGGCGGTGATATTGATCGATTATCCCGGATTTAATCTGCGTTTTGCCCGTGCGATGAAAAATCTTAAGATTCCGGTAATATATTATATCAGTCCCCAGCTCTGGGCGTGGGGCAGGGGACGGATCAGAAAAATCCGGTATCTGGTCGATAAAATGCTCGTCGTATTTCCCTTTGAAGTGGATTTTTACGCCCGGTACGGAATCCAGGCAATCCACGTCGGCCATCCGCTGGTAGATACACATTATCGTGCAGTAAATCCAAAAAAAATGATATCACCCGATGATTGCATTCTGGGGCTGATGCCGGGCAGTCGTCATCAGGAACTTGACCAGTTGCTGCCGGATATGCTGAAGACAGCTGACATCCTTATGCGGAAAAAGAAAATTACCCGCACACTGATTGCTGCTGTGGATCATATAAGCGATGATTTCTATCGCAGCTATATCAAGGACAGACATAAGGTCGCGGTCTATCGCGGGCCGCTGGCCGGTTTTTATAATGAACTCGATGCCGCACTGGTCTCCTCCGGAACGGCCACTCTGGAAACCGCTTATTTTCAGGTGCCGCTGGTGATTGTTTACCGGGTAAACCGCTTGACATGGCTGCTGGGCAGACTGATGGTAAGACTGAATTTTATCGGACTGGCAAATATCGTCGCGGGGGAGAAACTGGCGCCCGAATTGTTACAGCAATCTTTTACACCCGAACGTGCGGCGGAAGAAATTTCCGGATTGCTGGATCCCGACCAGAATCAGCGGATACGCCATAAATTACGGATAATTCAGGATAAGCTTGGCGAACCGGGGGCATCTGAACGGGCTGCCGGTGAAATTGTCTCGTTTATTCAGGGCCGGGGAGATCCGCATGAATGAACGCACTAAGATCAGTGTGGGATACGATAATGCGACAGTCGATCTGTTTATCCCCGCTGTCAATATCGGAAGCGTGGTGGACGGAGATGAAGGTGAGCGTGTGCCTGGCGATCCGATCCACGATGCGCTGATAAACACCGGAGAACCTGCTTTAAATAATTTAGTCAACGACCGCCGTACCGGGCTTATAGTCGCTGACGCCACCCGTGAAGTACCTCTGGAAGCGCTGTTACGCACGGCAATGCCTCAATTGCGTCCGGCACGCGAGGTCAATCTGTTTATCGCCACGGGCACCCATGCACCGGATATGAAAGGGAATGCCGAAATCGCTGCCCTGGTCCGGCGTTACGCACAAATAAACAAATTTGATTTACGAAGTATTGTTTTTCACGATTGTCAGGCAGGTCCCTGGTCATATGCCGGTAAGACCGCGACCTATAAAAACGATATTTATGTTAATGCTGCGGCTGACCAGTGTGAAGTGTTTATCACATTTTCAGAAATGAAAAATCACTACTTTGCCGGATACTCCAATCCGCTGAAAAATTTCATTCCCGGTCTGGCGCAGGAAAATACCATCATGCACAACCATAAGCTCACCCTGGAGGAATCAGCTACTTTTGGCAGGCATCCGCTGCATCCAGACCGCGAACGCCGCAACAATCCCCTGGCACTGGATATCTGGGAAGCCTATCAGTTGATGATAAAAGGGCGGCCGACGTTTGCCATTACGACGATCTCGAAAAAACAGAATGTGCTTTGGGCCGCAGCCGGCATGATCGAAACAGTCATTCCAAAAACCATTGAGGAAGTGGACCGGCGGATGAGCGTTACTCTGGATCCGGCAGATTTTGTGGTGATCAGCTGTGGGGGCTATCCCAATGACGAATCACTCTATATTGCACAGCGTGCCCTGGAGCTGACCGGTCAGGGAATCAGGGATGGCGGAGAAATATTGTTCATGGCTGGTTGCCGCAACGGAATCGGGACAGGCAAATCGGAAGAAAACTTTTATCTGCCATTGACCGAAGATATTGATAAAATTATCAAGACACCGGTGACAAATTATCGATTATATGCACACAAACCGGTAAAATTTGCCCGGTTGATCAAACGGATGCGTAAAATTCACTTTTATACGAAACTTGCACCTGAGGCAGTACGGCGCATTCACCTGGAACCAGTAAATGATCCGCAGGACGTTATCGACCGCTGGGTAAGGCAGGACCCGGCGGCTAAGATCCATATCTTCCCGGATGGGAATAAATATGCGGTTTATAAGACATCGGCAAAAAGGTAGCGCGTTATTCACGTTAGCTAAAGAATGTGATAGAGCAAACGGAACCAACCCGTATATGATCGAGCCTGAAAGACGCCTGGATACCGTGGTTATCGCCGGAGAGCGGTTTCTCCTCGAACGGATCGTCAACATCAATCTGCTGATCGATCAGATCGACGATGAAACCTTCGGGCAGGATGAACGTCTGCCATATTGGGCGGAGTTATGGCCCTCAGCGTTGGCCCTGTCAGAATATGTGCTAGAAAACCGGCCGGATTTTGTGAGTAAACGGGTGTTGGAACTGGGCTCCGGTCTGGGTCTGTGCGGGATCGCAGCAACCCGGGCAGGTGCGCAGGTTTTATTCAGTGATTATGAATACCCGGCTCTTAAATTGGTCCGGATAAATTTCAGACGAAATTTTAATCGTTGGCCCGCCGTTGAATTATTAGACTGGCGTAAACCAGAATTTGACGGTTCGTTTGATATCATAATCGCCTCGGATGTCCTGTATGAACGTCGCTGGCTTGAACCGGTCAATCGGATCCTGAATGATTATATTGGTCAAGGCGGTTTCGCGATGATTGCTGAACCGGGAAGGACAGTTGCAAAACCGTTTTTTAAAGCAATGCTGGAGCAGGGGTGGCGCGACGAAACACATAACCGGATTGTACTTTTAGATCGGAAAAAATCTAAAATAACGCTGCACAGAATGCAAAAATGCTGAACCTGAATACGATCGAAGTCAAAATAGTGCGCTGCTGGTCAGAAGAGGCAGAATCCAGCCCGTTTCCTCAGGAACAGGCTGTCCTCCGCCGGGTGAAACAAAATCCGGCCAATCGCGGTATGACCTTTTCAAGAAAGGAACTGGAGGTGATATTACACTGGGCGGAAAAGGAAACCCGCGGTCATCGTGGTCTGGAACAGTATATGCTGGAACTGGAAGCGGCCTTGATCGAGAAAATTAAACAATACCTTTATGAATAGGATGTGTTACTGATGATCACCGTATCGGCCACGGTCCTGAATGATGCACAAAAATTTTACCCGTATGTAAAGCAGCGTCTGGCAAAACACAAACCAAGAACGTTTCGGTTTGCCGACGTTCCGGCACGCAAGGCCGCTGTCCTCATCCCGTTTTTTTTTAAGGATGGGCGTCCGCATTTGCTGTTCACCAAACGCACCGAAAAGGTTGAACACCATAAAGGTCAGATCTCTTTTCCCGGCGGCGTTCATGATTTAAACGACGCCGATTTACAGGAAACCGCCCTGCGCGAAACCTGGGAAGAAATGGGTATCAAACCGGAAGATATCGCTGTCCTGGGACGCACCGATAATTTTTTGACCAATACACATTTTATGGTTACACCGTTCGTCGGCTGCTTTACCTATCCCTATCCGTTTAATATCAATCCGGATGAGATTGCCCATACGATCGAGGTTCCGCTCGACATACTCCTGGAACCGGATATTTTCGAAATGCGCCAATGGGAGCGCGATGGCATTGTCTGGAATATCCACTATTATCATTATCTGGATGAAATGATCTGGGGTGTTACCGGATATCTGCTGAGTAATTTACTCTCGATTGTTTTCGATATCCCGCGTATGCCTGGTAATCCTTTTGATAATTAGGCGCAGTCTCCCGGGCAGAAGATGAAGCCAAAATCCAAAGTCCAAAATCTCAATTTAAACTCATCCCGGATAGGCCCTGAAAATGATAGAATTACCGTCGTAAGATATAAATTGTGATCAGATCATTAACAGCGCATTTGATATAAATTCAGAATCGAGAAATAAAAGGTGCATTTAAATTTTAATTACTAACTGAATTATTCACCACGGAACTGCACGGAAGGATATAGTATATTGAAAATAAAATACTTAAATAAATTATTCAAACAAAGATTTAATTTCATATTATTGCCCTTTAATCATGTGTAATTTAAATAAATTTAGGTATTTATCTTTGTTATTCCGTGGTTTATGAATAGGTCCGGCTAATCACGCTGTAAAAAATGACTATCCTTAATGGTTGCAATTATAAAATTATTAATTCATCATTCATTTTAGATTTTAGATTTTGGATTTTGGATTTGAATAATCGATGACCGAATCCGTAACTGATAAACAATACATGCGGCTCGCTCTGCGTCTGGCACGCAAGGGGGCCGGCATGGTCAGCCCGAATCCGCTGGTTGGAGCCGTCATGGTGCGTGACGGAAAAATTCTGGGTACCGGCTATCATCAATATTTTGGCGGCCCGCACGCAGAAATCAATGCCATTAAGGACGCCGGAGGTGATGTCTCCGGAGCAACACTTTACTGTACCCTGGAGCCATGCAGTCATGCCGGGAAAAAAACACCACCCTGTGCGCAGCGACTGGTCAAAGAGAAAATCGGCCGTGCCGTAATTGCGGTTCTCGATCCAAATCCAAGGGTGAACGGTAATGGTGTTCGTATTCTTAAAGAAGCCGGTATTGATGTTCAAACAGGTCTCCTTGGGGCAGCGTGCCGCGAGCTGAACCGGTTCTTCCATAAGTATATCACTACCGATCTGCCATACGTTATGGTGAAAATGGCCCAGACTCTCGACGGATTTATCGCGCGGGAGCGACAACAACAATCCTGGATAACCAATTCAGCTGTCCGCAGGCGGGTTCATAAATGGCGGTCAGAATATGATACGGTGCTTATCGGAGCGGGGACCCTGAAAAGCGATAATCCACAATTGAATGTAAGAGAAGTAAAAGGACGAAATCCCAGGCGAATAGTGCTGGACCGGGATCTTGATGCCGATCCGGGCGCAAATATATTTAATAATGCACAATCCGGAAAAATAATACTGTTTTGCGGCAAGCATGCTAAAACGGAGAAAATCCATTCTATCATAAATACCGGAGCAGAAGTCATCCGGATGGATGTCGATGGAACCGGCAGATTGGCGTTACGACCGATCCTGCGTGAATTGCACAACAGGGGGATCGCATCGGTCCTGGTAGAGGGCGGTCAGAAGATATTCACCAGTTTTCTTTCGGATGATTTGGCGGATGAAATCCGGATTTTTATTGCACCGGTGCTATGGGGCAGCGGTCTCAAGGCAGTTTCAGATAAAATAAACCTGGATTCTTTTCGGTTGGCTCACAGCGACAAATTGGCGGATAACCTCCTATTGACCTTTCTAAGAAAGGATTGATTTTTTGGATGATTTATGCATCCTAAGTTGTTAAATTCAAATAATGTTTACCGGATTGATTGAAGAAATTGGCACGATTAACCGGATTGACCACATTTCCGGTGGATTCAGGATTTCAGTAACTGCCCAAAAAATACTCGATGATCTGGCCGTTGACCATTCTGTCGCCCTGAACGGTGTTTGTCTGACTACTGTAACCTTGGGGGATAATGGTTTTTCTGCCGAGGCTGTGGGCGAAACGCTGGAAAAATCAACTTTATCCCATCTGCGGACAGGGGATCCCGTAAATCTTGAACGGGCCATGCGGCTTAGCGATCGCCTCGGTGGTCATTTGGTACAGGGTCATGTAAATGGAATTGGAAAAATATTTCGTTTTCAGCAACGCGGCAATAACTGGTTTCTGGAAGTCGATCTGCCCGGGGAACTAACCAGATATATAATTCCGGAGGGTAGTATCGCCCTGGACGGTATAAGCCTGACCGTAGCCCGAATGGATGGAACCCGGGTGGGAGTATCCGTTATTCCCCATACGTATCAAAATACCGTCTTAAAATTCCGCAAAGCCGGTGACGCGATGAATGTGGAAACTGATTTTTTTGCCAGATACATCGAGAATTTTCTGAGAAATAACCGACAGGGTGAAACTTTCTCTGAAGACTGGCTTAAAAGAATGGGGTATTAAAGGGCAGTGAAGATAAAGGAAAAAGGTAGAAGGCAAAAGGAAATTCTTGGCGGTGCATAGCGGGCTGAATTAACGTAAAGTGGATGCCCCGGTCTTCAATGCGGGGAAGCAGAGAGTGTGAACAATTAGATATTCGGGTTCAGGAAGCGGGGATTCGATAATTTAGGTTAAGCATATGAATATAATTAAGTTAGTAAAAATCATACTTGACCTCGATCAGAAAAAACCGAAACCTTTTCCCTTTTTCCAGATATAGGTTTAATGAAGAGGTTAAATTCGATATAATCATGAGCGATTACAATACCATCGAAGAAGCGATTGCCGACATCCGGGCCGGAAAAATGGTGATCGTGGTAGATGATGAGGACCGCGAAAATGAGGGGGATATCATCATGGCCGCGGATCGTGTAACACCTTCGGCAATAAACTTTATCGCCCGCGAAGCGCGGGGCATGATATGTCTGGCGATCACCTCAGAGCGGGCAAAACAGCTTCAATTGGAATATATGGTGGATGACAATACAGCTCTGCATAACACACCCTTTACGGTAACCGTCGATGCCAAAGCGGGGACTACTACAGGTATTTCCGCTTTTGATCGGGCGACCACCATCAAAACAATTATCCATTCAGCAACCAAACCGAATGATCTGGCCCGGCCGGGACACATCTTTCCCCTGATTGCCAAAGATGGCGGGGTATTGCGTCGTGCCGGTCATACTGAAGCGGCAGTTGATCTTGCGGCTATGGCCGGTCTGTATCCGGCAGGTGTCTTATGCGAGATGATGGATGATGATGGTCAGATGGCGCGGGTTCCAAGATTAAAAGAACTGGCAAATAAGTTCGGTATGAAGCTGATCACGATTTCAGACCTGATCGAGTACCGCCGCATCAGGGAAAAACTTGTCAGACGCCGGTCGGTAATCGATATGCCAACCAAGTTCGGTGAATTTAAACTGTACCTCTATCAAAATGTTCTCAACGAACTGGAAAACCATGTTGCACTCGTGAAAGGCAAAATCGCAGACGGGCAGCCGACCCTGGTAAGAGTTCATTCCGAATGTCTGACCGGTGATGTGTTCGGTTCAAAACGCTGTGACTGCGGTGATCAGCTGGCCGCAGCACTCACCCGGATAGAACAGGAAGGGCGGGGAGTGGTTCTGTATATGCGCCAGGAAGGGCGGGGAATCGGTCTGTTAAATAAAATCCTCGCCTATGCTTTCCAGGAAGAAGGTAAGGATACAGTTGAGGCCAACGAAGTGCTCGGTTTTAAGGCAGATTTGCGGGATTACGGTATTGGTGCTCAAATCCTGAAGGATCTCGGTTTGGTGAAAATACGTCTGATGACCAATAATCCCAAGAAAATTGTCGGCCTGAATGGGTATGGCCTGGAAATTGTAGCACGTGAACCGTTAGAGATATCACCCGGTGAGAAAAATGAAAAATATCTACGCACCAAGCGGGACAAGCTGGGTCACATGATTCTGGAGGGAAGATAGAGGAGGAACGATGGCAACAAAAATCGAAGGGCTGTTAAACGCAAAGGGTAAAAAATTCGCCCTGGTGGTCAGCCGTTTCAATGAGTTTATCTCAAACAAACTGGTGGATGGCGCAATCGATTGTCTCATCAGACACGGGGCTGAAGAAAAAAACATCTCGGTCACATGGGTTCCGGGATCTTTTGAGATTCCCATGATCGCACTCAAAATTGCCGCAGGCGGCAAATTCGATGCGGTAATATGCCTTGGAGCAATTATCCGCGGCAATACACCGCATTTTGATTATATTGCCGCTGAGGCAGCCAAAGGAATCGCGCAGGCATCTCTCCAAACGGGTAAACCGGTCATTTTTGGTGTAATCACCTCCGATACGATCGAACAGGCGATCGAACGGGCAGGAACTAAAGCCGGGAACAAAGGCTGGGATGCCGCTCTGAATGCGATCGAAATGGCCGATCTTATTAATAAATTATAATCCGAAAGTTGGTTGTTTATGTACGTTTGGCGCAAAGCAGCCTTGATTTGTTCCGCTTTGTTTTCATTGCTGTATAGTCAGGATCTGAGCGACTGGCAGGTTCTTACCTGCATGAACGACGTCAATGCGGTAGCATCTCAGGGTGAATATATTTGGGTGGGCACGACCGGCGGTGTCTACCGGTTGAACAGGTCGAACGGGGCAATTGACCAGTTTACGAATCTGGATGGGCTTGCTTCGCTGGGGATAACCGCGATTACGGCAGATACGCGCTATCAACGCATACTGGCCGGCTCCGATGATGGTATAATTCATACATGCTTGGTGGATGGAGATACCTGGCGTCCCTATTTTGAACTTCAGGGCCAGCGCCTCAGAAAACTGCATATCAATAATGATACGCTTTGGGTGTCCACCGACAACGGTGTGGGGGTTTTCCTGAATAAGGAACATGGGCTTGAATTCAGGGATTTTTACATTAATATGCCGGTTAATCCGGAAATGGGTGCTGAGATAACTGTCTTCAAGAACCGTGTTTTTTATGCAACAATTAAAGGTCTGCTGTATGCCCCATCGGATTTCGTACGGCACAATCTTAAAATTACACAGGCCTGGACACTTATCACTACCGCTTCCGGTTTGCCATCTGACGATGTCCGTGCCCTGGCAGCGTCGCCTGATTCACTTTATATCGGAACAATTGCCGGGCCCGTCTGGCTAGATTCAGATCTTATGGTACGAAACATGGAGAACTGGTCATCAGGCGGTGTTTTCAATATCGCATGGTCTCCTTCAGTACTGTATTTTGCAAACGATCAGAATTATTATATGCGTTCCGGATCATCATGGCTCTTTCAACAGAAGCTTCCGGATTTTATAAATGCACTCGAATTGGATGATCAGGGTAGTATCTGGGCTGGTGTGCGTGACGGCGGACTTAAAAAGGATCTTTGGGAGAAGCCGCTTCTGCTTGAAGGACCGGCCAGTAATCATGTCGGTAATTTGCTCAAAGACAGCCGGGGTCGATTGTGGATGGCCAGCGGCAAGATAAAACTTACTTTCGATCGCGGATTTTATCGGTTTGAGAATGGAAAATGGACCAATTATTATTTTTCAGGGGCCTGGTTTCGTAAGAATTTCACTGATGTGGTCTATGAGGATATGTATGGTAATATCTGGTTCGGAGCCTGGGGTGGCGGTGTCACTATGATCAGGCCGGATGAAACATTTGACTTTTATCATTACTGGCCGGAGGACGGCACACTGACCATTTCTGATATTCAGGGGGATGAGAACATTAATTTACCCGGATTGCCCGCGGAGAAAAGGCGCTGTTTTATCAATGCCAATGTCAGTGGAGATGATGTGTATACGGTAATCACACAGTTCGGTGAGGACCGTTCCCAAAATTTCTGGGCCGCAAATTTTCTTGCCCGTGAGCCCGAATATATGGCGGTCATTCAGGACCGGACAGATATCGGATTATCCGATTGTTCTGGATGGATGTATTTTGGTGCCAATATTGGCATGAGTCAGGATGACGGACAGGTGACCGCTTTAGCATTTGAAGATTTCGGGGAAACCGAACTGATCTGGATGGGAACTTTCGGCAGAGGAATTCTGGTCCTTAATCACAAAAATACGATTGATAATCCTGCGGATGATGAATTATACCGTCTTACCATGTCATCTGACAATCTGTTCAGCAATATCATCCTGTCAATGGCCCGGGATCTCGATGGCATTATATGGATTGGAACGGATGCAGGGCTGAATTCCTATCAGCCGGATCCGTCCGGTGTAAATCGCCGGATATTTAAGCACGTGGGGCAGATCGGCCCCATAGAAAATAAAATAAATCAGATTTTCGTTGATGAATACAATAACAAGTGGTTTGCCACGGACGGTGGTTTGAGTGTTCTCATGGCCGACAGAAGCCCATGGGATACCGGTTCATGGGTGCATTATACCACTCAAAACAGTGGCCTCCCGAACAAGATCGTCAACAGCGTGTATGTCGATACACGTACCGGTGCAGCATATCTCGGTACGGAGTCGGGGCTGGCAATCTTTAACGGTCCCTTTTCAGAATATAAAACCGATATGAATGCTATCGCCGGCGGTCCAAATCCATTCGTCGTGGATGGTACCAATCGTTACGTGATTAAAAACCTCGCCTTTAATTCACGGGTAAAAATATTTAATCTGAAGGGTGAATTGATTCGTGAGCTGAATGCCGAGGATGGAGCGATCCAGGGCAGCCGTGCCGTATGGGACGGTCGCGACAGCAGATATAATTCAGTGGCCAGTGGTATCTATATTTATCTGGCTTATAATGATGAGGGAATGAACGGCACCGGAAAGATTGCCGTCATTCGACGGTAATATATCCAAGGTGTATTGACTGATATGTTACGCCGACTTTATATCAAAGACTATACCATCGTTGATCAGCTGGAAATTAGATTTAGCGAGGGATTTCAGGTCATAACCGGTGAGACCGGCGCCGGTAAATCAGTGATCGTCGGCGCGATCGGTTACCTTTGCGGTGAGCGGGCGCGACCGGATGTTTTAAGAAGTGGTGCCGAAAGAGCAGTCATTGAAGCCGAATTTCTCATAGGATCAATGCCTGCATTACAGGCACTGCTGGCGGAATTTGGTGTGGAGGATTTTTCCAACACGATTATTCTCAGACGTGAAATTAATGCCAATGGAGTCAATCGAACCTTTGTAAACGATACACCTACCAGCGTCAGCAATCTCGGGAGGATCAGTGATCTTCTGATTGATCTGCACGGACAGCATGAACACCAGCGTCTGATACATCCCGAGACCCATATCAGCTACCTTGATGCATACGCCAGATCGGACGGATTGCTAAAGGAATTCAGATTATTGCTTCAAGATTTTCGGAACCGTCAAAAGGAACTGCAGGATTTGATCAATCTGAAAGAACTGAATCAGGAAAAACACGCCCTGAATACGTTTCAGCTCCAGGAACTGGAGAAAGCACAACTCGAAGAAGGTGAACTCGAAAACCTTCGTCAGGAACGTAAAATTCTAGAGAACAGCCAGTTGTTATACGATAATGTCCTTAAAATAAGTGAACGGCTGTATGGAGATGATGATTCGGTGTTAACGGAGATAACCGCCGGTATCAAGCGTCTTGAACAGATCGCTGCCGTTGATTCCCATTTCAGTTCATACCTGGAAAATCTCGAAAATGTAAGGCTGATCCTCGAGGATTTGGGTCGCTCATGTGAAGAATATGCGAACCGACTCGAATTCGATCCGGAACGACTGGAAAGTATTCAGAAAAGAGAAGCAGAACTTGATTGGCTGTTAAAAAAATACCGGTATAATTCAGTGGCGGAGTTGATTGAACACCGCGAAAATATCCGGCAGCAGGTAAGCCGGGTTGACAATTATGAACGGGAAATTGATTCCGCGCATGCGAATTTTGAGAAAAGTAAACAACAACTGATATCTGTAATGCGTAATTTATCTGATCACCGTCAGAAAGCTGCGCGCAGATTTGAGAATGAAATACGACAATTACTCGAAGACGTCGGCTTAAAAAATGCGCGGTTCGAAATCAAGATCGAATGGCAGAAGAATAAAAATGGTGAGATCGAGATCGGAGATGCAAATTACCAGCTGTCTGATAACGGAATCGATATGGTTGAGTTTAACGTGGGTCTGAATATCGGCGAGCCTTCACGTCCTCTGCACAAGGTTGCATCTGGCGGTGAAATATCCAGAATTATGCTATGCATTAAATCGCTGCAGGCAGCAGCCGATGATGTACACACACTCGTGTTCGATGAAATTGATATCGGAATCTCCGGCCGAATCGCACAAATTGTCGGGAAAAAATTACTGGTAATGTCGGCAGAACACCAGTTAATCGTGATCACTCACCTCCCGCAAATCGCGGCACTGGGAGCGGCCCACTATTCGGTTCGAAAAACGGAATCTGAAGGGCGTACAAAGATTGAGGTCGATCGTGTGGAGGGTGAACAAAGAGTAGCCGATCTGGCACGCCTTCTCGGTGGGGAAAAAGTCACTGAATTCAGCCTGGCAAATGCCCGCGAATTACTCAGCAGCGGTGCGTCGGTAAATATTGACGCAAACCAGTAAAAATGCTGAACTTACTTGCTTTTAAAAACATTCTTTAGTAAGTTGAACAGCCTTTCTATAAGCAATTAATTTTATCATGAGGTTGGAAAAATGCGAAGAGTTTATCAAAGCTTTTCTCTGAATTTTCCTGAAGCGGAGTTTTTGCACAAACGATATTTCCTCAAACTTTTTCAGACAAAACGCAGACCGGCAACAAGACCTGGGGCACTGGCGGCTGATGAACTTAAAAGGCAGGTTATCTCCATCGGGCGGGGTAAAAAAGTTAATATCACCAGGCTGGAAATCGACGGAACGCCGGAGGATTTGCCTGTTTCGGTAAAAATAATCGATATCGGTGCTGATCACTTTACGGGTAAAGTAATTAACGTCGAGCGCAGTATCAGTGAAAGCCAGAGTGATAAACTTATCTATGCCCGTTCAGGTGGAGGAACGATAGATTTCCGCTTCAATGATGGTGATATCATGAAGGTCGAAGTGGATATTGATGAACAAATCGTGAAGCAGCGAAATATTGATGAAATCAGGGAGATCCTGGATGCTCTCGATATCGGTGAGGACATAAATATCAGTTATTACGATAAAAATGAAGGAGGGGTTATAAATGGTACCGGGGTGCTGGATGATAAGAATATGGAAACCCTGGATTTCAAAATTACCCTTCGTCTGATAAATGAAATTGAATTAAAACAGCCACGTGAAGTACATCTGAATCTTGAAAAGAGTGAGATTCTGGATCTGGAAATTGTCATTTGATTATAATTCAGCCGCAGCTTTACTGGATAATTGGAGCCAACCAGCTGATGGTTGGCTTTTTTTTTAAGGACAGGATGCGTAAACATAAAAGAGGGTGATACCAAATCATGATCGATCGGGAAAATATCAGCAATGCTCTCCGCAAAATAAAATATCCGGGTTATGATCAGGATATTATTACTTTCGGAGTAGTGAAGGATATCCAGGTGCAAGACGGAACCGTTACCATACTTATCGATCTCAGATCGAACGATCAGCAGACCGTAAGCATGCTCCGTGAAACCATCAAAATGCAGGTAGCAGGTCTACCAGGGGTGGAGGAAGTCCGGGTGCTGAGTGCAGGAACCGCGCAAGATGCAAAAAGTGTATCATCGTCCGAGTTTTTGCCGCAAGTCAGGTATAAAATTGCTGTGGCCAGTGGAAAAGGCGGTGTCGGTAAATCGACTGTTGCTGTTAACCTGGCCGTGGCGGCAGCCAAATTAGGCGCTAGGGTCGGGCTGCTTGATTCAGATATTTACGGTCCGAGTATCCCGCTCATGCTGGGAGTTACCAACAAGCCGGAATTTGATGGCGAAAAACTGATTCCGATAAGCAAATTCGGTGTGGATCTGATGTCACTCGGTTTCCTGGTTGAAGAGGATAATCCGGTGATCTGGCGAGGGCCATTGGTGATGCGTGCCCTGCAGCAGCTCATGCGTGATGTTCGCTGGGGCGAACTGGATATAATGTTTTTTGATATGCCCCCCGGTACCGGTGATGCACAACTGACACTTTCACAATCGATTACGCTTGACGGAGCGATTATCGTTTCCACACCGCAGGATGTGGCGCTGATCGATGCGGTTAAAGGGGTCAGGATGTTTGAGAAAGTAAATGTACCGATACTGGGAATTATTGAGAACATGAGTTATTTTATATGCGGGGAATGCGGTGCAAGAACCGATATATTCTCTGCCGGGGGTGTTCGTCGCGAATGCCAGAGGTTGGGAGTGGATTTACTTGGCGAGATCCCGCTGGATGTTGAGATCCGGCTCGGAGGAGACGAAGGTATGCCGGTAGTAGAAAAAAATAGTGATTACCCTCAGTCCAAATCATTCCTCGACATTGCTCAGAAGATTCTGACACGATTTAACCTTAGTTGAATGTATAAAAGCAGGTAGACCCATGCTCGATGTTTTGATAGTGGGCGGTGGACCAGCAGGTCTTTCTTGTGCTATTGCAGCACATAAGAAGCACTTGACTTACCGGATAATCGAAAAAGGAAATATTGTAGACGCGATCATAAAATTTCCGGTAAATATGACCTTTTTCTCTACTGCAGATCAGTTGGAACTGGCGGATATTCCCTTTACTTCAGCCGGATTCAGACCAACCCGCCAGGAGGTTGTTCGGTATTACCACAACATTGCAGCACATTTTAACCTCAATGTTCAATCCTGCAGCAAAGTCGAACAGGCCATAAGAAAAAATGGTTATTTTGAAATCAAGACTGTCCGCCGTGCAGAAACACGGACCATAGAAGCCAAAACCGTAATACTGGCAACCGGATTTTACGATAATCCGAACCTGCTGAACATACCAGGTGAAACACTGCCGCATGTGAGCCATTACTATCGTGAAGCTTTTCCGTTTTTTGGACAAAAGGTTGTGGTTGTTGGTGGCAAAAATTCGGCAGTTGAGGCGGCACTCGAATTATTCAGAGGCGGGGCAGATGTTACAATTTTACATCGTCGGCCGGAAATAAAGGAAAGTGTTAAATACTGGATATTACCGGATATTCTCAATCGGCTCAGGGAAGGTAAGATTAAAGGTTTTTTTAACGCGCAATTGGAGCAAATAACACCTGATTCTGTAAAAATAGTACTGCCATCAGGTCCTCAAAAACTTCCGGCGGATGCGGTTTTTCTGCTGACCGGTTATCAGCCTGACACCGGATTGCTGGATTCTATCGGAATTGCATATCACCCCGAGTCACTTGAGCCGGTTATCGATACCCGCACCAATGAATCGAATATACCGGGTCTTTATCTGGCAGGTTCTGTTATCGCCGGCAAAAATCCGAATCGTATTTTTATCGAAAATTCCAGGGAACATGGCGATCTGATTATCCCTGACATCCTTTCCAAACTCGGTTGAGCTGTATTGACTGCCGGTATGAAAAAAACTATATTGCATTAACGTAAAGGTCCTAATGGATAACATTTGGATCGGACTGATAGGTAGTCTGCTGGCTCTGGATACCACCGTTGTTTTTCAGGTTCTTGTATCCCAACCCCTTATCACAGCTGCTATTCTGGGTTGGATGATGGGAGATCTATATCTCGGAATACAGGTTGGATTTTATCTTCAGATTCTCTGGTTGAGAAACATTCCCGTGGGGGGAGCCGTTGTTCCCGAGGGAAATGTCGCAGCGATTGTAACAACATGTCTGGTAATGCGCTATCATACCGATATGACCTATTTTAATGCAATGATGGTACTGGCGGTCATATACGGAATTGCCGTTAGCTATATAGGAGGTGAAATCGTCGTCCTGTACCGAAAAATTAATGTCTATATATTGAATTGGGTATTGAATGGTTTAAAGAAGCACCGCATGGCACCATTTAATCTTGCACCACTGGCATCAATCCTGATTTATTTCAGCCTTATATTCACTTTGATTTACGTCAGTCTGGTATTCGGGGATTTAATTTTTGAACAAATCACCATGTTGCCTGAAGTTTGGGATAATTTTTTTCGCTACGGACTGGTGGCCATTCTCGGATTGGGTGTCGGCCTGGTAATCTCGTTGTATAGACAGAAGGATGACCGGTTTTTATTGGCAATTGGATTTTTAATCGGAGGTATCATATTTCTGATAAGATAAAAACACCTAAAAATTTACCTGTTTTAAAGGCCATTGCTGTTTTCTTCAGCTCTTTCCTGATTCAATCGGTTTGGAATTACAAGAGTCTGCTTTCGGTAGGTTTTGCTTTCAGTCTTAAACCAGTGGCAAAAAGGCTGTTTAAAGAGCGGGAAAAACGTATTTCATTTTTAAGACGCCATCTGAGCTTCTTCAATGCACACCCTTATTTTGCATCATATGCCCTCGGTGCTATCAGCCGGGTGGAGGAAGACACACCAAATAATCCCGAACTGGTCGAGCGATTCAAGAATGCTCTGATCGGCCCGCTGGGTGCTATCGGTGACCAATTGTTTTGGGGCACGATAAAACCGGGATGTATTCTGCTGGCAATGATTGGCGTTTTTCTGATCGAGAACGTGAATTACCTGCTCGGTTATTTTTTCATCATGCTTGTCTTATACAATATACCGCATATACTGATCAGAATGACAGGGCTCCGGACGGGTTACCGGGAGGGATTTGATGTTTATAAATTGCTGAACGCGGCGCAATTCCAGAGGTACCGTAATTTATACCGAATCCTGGGGGCAATCAGCCTGGGTTTTATAATCGGATTCAGCATTCCGCAATATGGAACAATTAATCCGATGCTGCCTGTGGTATTTGGAGCGAGTGTCGTTGGATCATATATATTCCATAAATGGAAGCACTCTTTTTACAGGAACACGATTATCATATTGACTTGTTCGGTTTTAATTGGAATTTTGGTTGAAAATATATGATACAGGAAGAATTGCAGATAATCAATCAACATGGTTTGCATGCCCGGCCGGCGGCTCAGTTTGTTAAAATTGCCGGGCGGTTTTCTTCCGAGATAAAGGTGATCAAAGACGGCCTTGAAGTAAATGGTAAAAGTATTATGGGCATCATGATGCTCGCCGCCGAACCCGGCAGTCTGATCACGATCGTGGTGGATGGGCCGGATGAACAGGATGCATTCAATGCACTCCGAGAATTAATTGCCAATAAATTCTATGAAGAAGAAAACTGATCAGCGGTATGAAGTAAAACTCAAAGGACGCCGTGTTGTCTCAGGAATGTGTATGGGACCGGCATTTCTGTTTTATAATAAGTCATTTCAACTGACCGATCTTTCTCTGAGTACCGCTGACACAGAGCGGGAAATTATCGCCTTAAAGGACGCGATCTCAAATGTGATAACTCTGTTACAAGATTCCAAAAATCAAAGTAAAAACAATCATGGTCAAAATTTCGCGGATGTTTTTGATGCACAGATTGCCATCCTCGAAGATAATATCCTGTTCAAGGAAGTTGAATCCTATATTAATACCCACACCTGCTCTGCCGCTTATGCCGTTTTTAATGTGTTTCAGCAAAAGCGTGAACATTTTCAACAGAAGGGCAATATCTATTTCAAGGATCGGGCCTTTGATGTTCAGGATGTTATGACAAAATTGCTTTCTCAACTTACCGGTGAGCAGATAGAACACAGTTTGTCAAGGCCTTCCATCATATTCGCCGATACCCTGTCTCCGGCAGATACCGTACATTTCCCCCGGGAACTGGTGCTTGGGTTCGTCACTGATCGGGGCGGCATTACATCACACACCGCAATTATATCCCGGGCTCTCCACATCCCCTATGTCATCAGTCCGCAACCGATGAACAGGTTAGTCGAGAACGGGGACTACGTCCTGCTCGACGGTTATCAGGGCAATATCGTTCTCAATCCGGGGCATAAAACCAAAGAAGGATTCAAATCTACCAAGAAGAAATATGAAAGAATTTATACAAAATTGTGTGATCAATCTAAAGTTCCAGCCATTACAACCGATGGAATTCCGATTGAAGTTATGGCAAATGTGGAACTCATCCCCGAAATGGAAGAAGCGCTGACTCTGGGAGCTGACGGTATCGGTCTGCTGCGCACCGAGGTGACGTTTCTGGAAGCAGCCAGAATCCCTGATGAACAAGAACAGGTCAATCTATACCGCAAATTTTCCGAAGGAATGATCGGCAAATCAGTGATAATAAGAACAATCGACGCCGGCGGGGATAAGATCCTTACTCCCGATTCCAATTTAAGAGAAGATAATCCTTTTCTCGGATGGAGGGCAATACGTTTTTGTCTGGATCAGCCTCATATTTTTAAGACACAGCTCCGGGCAATATTGCGGGCTAATACAAAGAACAACCTGAAAATTATGATACCGATGATTTCCTGCATGAATGAAATACTGCAGACCCGTAAATTGCTTGAACAGGCCAAAGCCGAGTTACAGGAGCAAAAGATCCGATTCAATCCTCAAATTGAACTGGGTATCATGGTGGAAATTCCTTCGGCCGCTTTACTGGCAGCCAGGTTTGCCGAAGCGGTCGATTTCATGAGCATAGGTACCAACGATCTGACCCAGTATACGCTGGCTGTTGACCGCACGAATAGTAAAATCGCGCATTTATTCAATGACCTGCATCCGGCTGTCCTGCTCCTCATGCAAACAACAAAACAGGCCGGGCAACGTTTTGATAAAAAAGTAAGTATTTGCGGTGAGCTCGCCGGCAACCCGGAAGCTATCGCAATCCTGCTGGGAATGGGATTTACCAATTTTAGCCTCAGCCCGTCGATGATTCCAATTATCAAAAAGGTAATCCGTTCACTCTCGGTAAAAGAGTGTACGGTATTCACTGAAAACCTGCTTCTGGCAAACTCTGCACAGGAGGTAAAAGAAAAGGCAATAGCGTTTCTTGAAAAATATTTACCCGGATATCAAGGATTGCTGTAAAATAGGGAGAAATTTATGTATCAGGTCGATAAGCAAAATTTTAAAAGGTATTTGCGTGATTTTCCGAAACAAATTATCAATACCGCGGATATTATCAGTGAAAGCGAAGTAAAAATCGATTTTAATCGGGTCAACAACGTGGTTTTATTAGGAATGGGTGGGTCCGCTATATCCGGTGACGTATACCGAAACATTTTTGTCGAGAGAATGACCCGGCCGTTTGAAGTGTTCCGCAGCTATGCAGCGCCTTCATATTGCGGTAAAGACTCGCTGGTGATTGCCTGTAGCTATTCCGGCAACACGGAAGAAACACTTGCCGCGTTGAATGCAGCTAAATCGTCCGGCTGCCAAGTTCTGTGCATAACTTCAGGCGGTAAATTAAAGGATCAGGCAGAAAAAAACGGGTGGCCGTTAGTTAAAATTCCTGGCGGATATCCTCCCCGCCAGGCTTTTGGCTGGATTTTTACTTCCCTGCTTACCTTGCTCAATCCATTGCTTACTGAAGAAGTCGGAGAGGGGGAGATCAGAAACCTTGCCAACCTTGTTCATTCGATCATTCAGCGTAATGATGATATGATTGGTGAAGGTAAACTGCTGGCGAAAGATGTGGCCCTCGAAATTCATCATAAGATACCAGTAATTTATGCAGCTTCACCAAGTTTTGAAGCGGTCGCCCGGCGCTGGAAGAATCAGTTTCAGGAAAACGGCAAATCGATGGCTTTTACCAATGTGATCCCTGAGATGAATCATAATGAGATCGTAGGTTGGGAGATGGATCACAATATACTAAATGAATTGATCGTAATTTTTCTCGAAACGGTCGACCTTCATCCCAGAATCGCCGCCCGATTGGAGCTCACGAAAAATATCATTCATGACCGGGGGGCAAAGATTGTTGAGATCTATTCCGAAGGGGATACGACATTAGAACAGGCCATTTCGCTGGTTTGTACCGGTGATTGGGTAAGTTATTATCTGGCGCTGATTTATGAGCGCGATCCTGAAGCGATTGTCAATATCGATTTTTTAAAAACGGAGTTGGAAAAACATCCGCAGTAATTGTATAGTATTCGTGTGAATGTTAAATTAAAAGATTAAAAATTACAAGGGAGCAATTAATGGCTGATTTTATTTTCAGTTCTGAATCGGTGACTGAAGGACATCCGGATAAGATTGCGGACCAGATATCCGATGCGATTCTTGATGAGGTACTCCGGGAAGATCCGTACGGCAGGGTTGCCTGTGAAACATTTGTGACAACCGGTATGGCTCTGATCGGTGGCGAAATAACCACAAAATGTTATGTGGATATCCCCAATGTAGCACGCAATGTGATCAAAGATATCGGATATACCGATGCCGGTTACGGATTTGACTATGAAACCTGTGCGATTCTTACCTCTATTGATCAGCAGTCACCTGATATTGCATTGGGAGTTGACCGGGCGGGGGCCGGAGATCAGGGTATGATGTTCGGATACGCGACCAAAGAGACGCCGGAGTTGATGCCGCTGGCAATCAGTCTGGCGCATAAACTTACCCATCGTTTGGCGGATGCCAGAAAAAACGGCGATATCAAGTTTTTGCGTCCGGACGGTAAAGCACAGGTATCAGTCCGATACGAAAACGGGAAACCAATCTCGGTAGAAAATATTGTTGTTTCGACTCAACATGATCCCGATATAAATACGGAAACCATACATAAAGAAATCATTGCAAAAGTGATTAAACCAATAATTCCAAAAGATCTGTTAAAAAATGACAAGGTGAAGTATTATATCAATCCCACCGGCAGATTCGTGATCGGAGGTCCGAAAGGGGATGCGGGACTTACCGGCCGCAAAATTATCGTCGACACCTACGGCGGTGCCTATTCTCATGGCGGAGGCGCTTTCTCTGGTAAAGATCCAACAAAGGTGGACCGTTCTGCCTCATATTTTGCGCGTTATGTTGCTAAAAATGTCGTTGCATCAGATCTGGCGGAGCGATGTGGTATTCAGGTTGCTTATGCTATCGGTGTTGCGGAGCCGGTTTCTCTGATGGTGGAGACTTTTGGAACAGGAAAGATCGATGATCAGAAACTGGCAAAACTGTTGTTGAAGATCTTTGATTTTACGCCTGCCGGAATTATCGAAGCACTTCAGTTGCTCAGACCAATATATCGCAAAACTGCAAGTTATGGACATTTTGGCCGGTCGGACAAGGATTTTACCTGGGAAAAAACAGATCGTGTAAAAGATCTGCTGAAAGAAGCATAAAAAGGCGGAACAATGTTCTGCCTTTTTTTTAATCTACCCGATATTGTCTCAAATAATACCGCATAAATATATTCTCAATTTCCAGTTCAAGGTCCGATTTGCCCGATTTACTGCGAATATCAACGATATCCCTTAAATGATAGTTTTTTAGTTTGTCGAGGTCGCTGCGGTCCAGCTCAGATGTGTGGCCAAATTCAAGAATCATTATGAGCCGGTCCAGCGGAATAAACTTGAAATTATACACCACATATGGCTCGAAGGCTACGCCGGTTTCGGTGTCGATGAGATGGATAATTTTTTCCAGGTCCATACGATCCTGGAACTGTCTGCGGGAAGTCAGAGCGTCAAAAACATCGGCGACTGCCATGATTTTTGAACATAATGGAATGTCATCACCTCGCAATCCAACCGGATAGCCTCCGCCGTCAAGGCGTTCATGATGACTGGAAGCAATGGTCGGAATTTCGCGAAATTTCTTGGGAAAATGTATTTTTTGTAAAATATTTTTGGTAATGAGCGCATGACCTTTGATTATCTCATATTCGTCCTCGGTCAACTTGCGATCCTTGAAGAGTACAATTTCCGGTACACCGAGTTTACCGATATCATGCAGCAAGGATGCATAGTACAATAATTCCCGGGCGGTTACATCCAGCTTCATGATCCGAGCTATTTCATTTGCATAAAGCGCGACGCGTCTTGAATGACCCGCGGTTATATAATCACGGGTATCCAGCGTTGTTGCCAGTGTTTCAATAAAACTCAAAAAAGACCTTCTCTGCTCCTCATAGAGCTGTGCATTTTCAACTGCCGAGGCAGCGATTAGGGCAATAGCAGAAAGCAGGTGTTCATCATCAGTGGTGAAGGTACCCGTTTTTTTATTGAGCACCTGAAAGACACCTATGGTTTCACGCATCTTATTATTCAGGGGTACACACAGGATCGATCTGGTATGATAACCGGTTTTTTTGTCGATCTCGGGATTGAACCGATCATCACTGTATGCATCTGGCGTATTCAAAACTTCGCCTGATTGGAACACATAACCGGCGATACCTTTGTCCGCCGGAAATCGTATTTCCTTGCGGATACCGGTTGCCACTTTTGACCAGAGTTCATTCTTGTCTGCATCGTATAGAAAGACCGTGCACCGGTCAGCTTCAAGAATTTTTTTCACTTCAGCTGTAATGCGTTGAAGGAGTCTCAGCAGGTTTAATTCGCTGGATAGGGATTGGGTGATCTGGAGGAGGGCATCCAGCTGGCTCTTTTTTTCCTGGAGAATATGCAGCTCATTTTGTTGATGTTCCTGATCATATGATTGCTCACTCGATTTCTTCATAGTCCGCATCTTCTATATCCAGGTTTCTTTTTTGGTCATGGTTTTGACGTTTTTTACCTTTTATATTCGGATTTTTTTTGGCCGGCTGTAATATTCGTTTAATCAGACTAATAAAAAAATAAATGACCAGCGCGACCAGTAAAAGACGGAGCAAATTCATTTTTTATATACCTATGATTTATGCGGAATATAGTAGCGTGTGCCGGATGAATGATTATTTATTTCAAAGAGAATATCTTTGTAGTCATCTTCGCTGTGGACAAAATCGATTTCATCCGTATTGATTACCAGTAATGGGGCATCGGTATAATGGAAAAAGAAATCGTTATATAATTCATTAAGCGCTCTTATATAGTCTTCTGAAATATTTTTTTCCATTTTTCTGCCGCGTTTACGGATGTGATGCATTAAACGACTGGTCGATGACTGAAGGTAGATGATCAGATCTGCCTTAACAATATCTTTCTCCATTAATTTAGCGATGCCGTCATATAATTTCATTTCCTTTTCGTTGAGTGTAAGTGTGGCAAAGATACGATCCTTGGCAAAAAGATAATCACTGACGACACAGTCATGAAAGAGATCTATCTGATGCAGCTCCTGCTGCTGTTTGTAACGGCTCATAAGAAAAAACAGCTGCGTTTGGAACGCGTAGCGCTCGGGGTTTTCATAAAACTCTTCCAGAAACGGATTTTTTTCGAATTCTTCATACAGCGCTTTGGCACCCATGGTCTGGCTCAGACGGGCGGCCAGACTTGTCTTGCCAGCCCCGATTACCCCTTCGACAGCAATATATCTTAGATCTTCCAATGCCATAGTGCTCACCAAGCTGCTGCAATTTTCTGAACCGTGGACTGATCGGTACAATTCAGCAATAAGTCAGACACACGGATTATTTCATCATTCATATGCAATGCGTCGGTTAATTCCCTAAGTGGTTCAAGAACAAACCGACGTTCGTGAAAACGGGGGTGGGGTACTGACAGAGATGCTTCATGGATGCGTATTGATTCACACCAGATTATGTCGATATCGATGATCCTGGGACCCCATCGTACCGGAGACTGGCGCCCCATCCCGTATTCAATTTCTTTTATTTTTTCGAGCAGATGCACCGGGCTGTATCTTGATTTGAGGTATAAAATGGCGTTGTAAAATTCCGGCTGATCTTTGAATCCCCAGGGGGAAGTTGCAAAAATACTGGATTTGGCTAGGATGCTGCCGAGGTCGTTAAGTTGCCGGGCTGCCTGTTTCAGATGCCCTAACCTCGGTTCAATATTGGATCCGAGGCTCAAATGATATTTATACATCTCCACGGTTTCTTTTAATTTCAATTTCAATATGGTCTAAGAATCCTTTCAAGGGTACATGCGGCTTACGCACACGAATGAGCACCGAGGATACCTGATGGGAGTTCAGGATTTGCTCGGCGATTCTTTCAGCCACGGTCTCCAGTAATTTGAATTTATAATTTTCAAAAGCGTCTTTGGCGATTGAGTAGATATCACGGTAATCGATGGTTTTTTTCAGCTCATCACTTCTGGCGGCCGCCCGCAGATCACAAGTTACTTCGATGTCCAGTTCGAAGCGCTGCCCAAGCTCCCGTTCAGCCTCATAATAACCGTGATGGGCGTAGAAAACAATGTTCGTCAGCTTGATAATATCCATTTTTCAGTGAATTGCGCAGACATGCTTGGGTTAAACCTAAATATATCACAAATCGTATTTTTTATCAAACGAATTCTGGATCTCAGAAATGATTAGCCAGGTGCAAAGCGGGGAGAACGTGGAAAATAAAAAACCCCGGTCCAGTAAACCGGGGTTGGTGATCTTCCGGGATATATTAATACATACCGCCCATTCCACCGCCAGGAGGCATTGGTGGTGCAGGAGGTTCCTTCTCCGGTTTTTCCGCGATAAGCCCTTCAGTCATCAACAGCAATCCGGCGACCGATGAGGCGTTTTCCAAAGCTGTCCGGGTCACTTTTGTCGGATCAATAATACCGGCTTCAAATAGATCCTCATATATCTCTTTAGCCGCATTGAAACCGTAGGCACCCTCCTTGCCTTTGACATGTTCAACAATCACGGCACCTTCTTTGCCGGCGTTGGCGACGATTTGTCTGATGGGTTCTTCGATGGCACGTTTTATGATGTTGACGCCTATTTGATTATCAGGATCTTTTACTTTCATTTTATCCAGTGCTTTGATGCAGCGAAGCAGGGCCACCCCACCGCCCGGAACGATACCTTCCTCAACGGCGGCACGGGTAGCATGCAAAGCGTCTTCAACGCGGGCCTTCTTTTCCTTCATTTCCACTTCGGTTGCGGCACCGATCTTAAGCACGGCCACTCCGCCCGCCAGCTTTGCCAGTCGTTCCTGGAGCTTTTCACGGTCATAGTCGCTGGTTGTATGCTCGATCTGGGTGCGGATCTGATTTACCCGGCCCTGTATTTCGGATTTTATACCCGCACCTTCGACGATCGTCGTGTTGTCCTTATCGATTGTGATGCGTTTTGCTGAACCGAGATCTGTAGTGGTCGTGTTCTCAAGTTTGAATCCCGCTTCTTCGCTGATCACACGGCCGCCGGTAAGCACCGCGATATCCTCGAGCATGGCTTTTCTGCGGTCACCAAATCCGGGTGCTTTAACTGCCGCGATTTTCAGTGTACCGCGCAGTTTGTTTACCACAAGTGTCGCCAGGGCTTCGCCTTCGATATCCTCGGCAATAATCAGGAGACCCTTGCCCATCTGAGCAACTTTTTCAAGGACCGGTAAAAGATCTTTCATGTTGCTGATCTTTTTGTCATGGATCAGGATCAGAGGATCTTCCAAAACTGCTTCCATGTTTTCCGGATCGGTCACAAAATAAGGGGATACATAGCCACGGTCAAACTGCATACCTTCGACGACTTCGAGCATGGTTTCTATGGATTTTGCCTCTTCGACGGTAATTACGCCGTCCTTGCCTACTTTTTCCATGGCATCCGCAATCAGGTTACCGATCGTTTCATCGTTATTGGCGGAAATTGCACCGACCTGAGCTATCTCCTTTTTCCCGGCGACTTCACGGCTCATCTTTTTCAACTCTTCGACAACCACTCTGACACCCATTTCAACACCTTTTTTTAATTCGGCCGGATTGGCGCCGGCAGTAACGTTGCGCAATCCTTCATTGTAAATGCACTGGGCGAGTAGAGTGGCGGTTGTGGTCCCATCTCCGGCAACATCACTGGTTTTGGAAGCTACTTCCTTAACCATCTGGGCACCCATATTTTCCATGGGATCTTCCAGTTCAATCTCCTTTGCAACGGTAACACCATCCTTGGTAACAGTTGGTGAGCCGAATTTTTTATCAATGACCACGTTGCGGCCTTTAGGGCCAAGGGTTACTTTTACTGCCTGTGCCAGCTGATCGATGCCCCTTTTTAACTTTGTACGGGCTTCACTATCATATTCGATAATCTTAGCCATTTTATCCTCCGTCTATTTTTTATTTCATAATTGCTAAAATATCGCTCTCGCGAACGATGAGATAATTTTTACTGTCGATGGTTACATCGGTACCGGAGTATTTTCCGTATAAAACCTTGTCACCGACCTTTACTTCCAATTTAATTAATTCGCCCGTGTCAGCGGTTTTACCCGGTCCAACGGCAACAACTTTACCTATCTGTGGTTTTTCCTTAGCGGTGTCGGGAAGATATATTCCACCACTGGTCTTTTCGTCTGCCTCAAGCGGCTCCACAACCACACGATCTGATAAAGGCTTAATCTTCATAATTCCTCCTTAAGTAGTTTTATGTATATAAATCCTTGAAAGTGTATTAGCACTCATCTATAATGAGTGCTAATAATTTATTAAAAATTTTTTATACGATGCAAGTCCAAATGCATCGTCTTAGAATCAAAATTTAATTAAATATGAAAAATATTTTCATTTATCTCCGCCAATACGTAAAATTATATTATCGTTCCGGTACAGGAGATCCAATGTCAGGATTCAATTTACGTGCCATCCAGAAAATCCTAACCGATCGGAAAATCGATGGATGGCTGTTTTACGACTTTCAGGGCAGCGACCCGATCGGTCGTGCCATCCTGCAGATTCCAAACGAATCCACACAAACGCACAGATGGTATTATTTTATTCCAAAAGAAGGCGCCCCCGTAAAAATTGTACATAGCATCGAGCGTGGGATACTCGATCATCTGCCTGGAAAAAAACAGGTTTATGTGGGTTGGCGTGAACTGGAAAATAATCTGCAAATCGCAATCACTAAACATTCCCTGATTGCAGCCCAGTATTCACCCGAAAACGCCATCCCAAATATCTCACGCCTGGATGCCGGTACATTCGAATTGCTGCAGCGACTTAAAATAACTATTATTTCTTCTGGCGAACTCGTGCAGCTGTTTGAATCCCGCTGGTCCGAAGGGCAACTCAATACCCACATCAACACGGCGAAACATCTGTATGAAATCGTTCAGAAATCCTTCCGGCTCATAAAACGTACTATAAATGGGCATAAAGAAATTACCGAACTCTCCCTGCAAAGATGGATCACGCTCGAAATAAATAAGCGTGGACTGATTTCTGAACTTCCGCCGCTGATCGCTTCCGGATCGAACAGCGGGAATCCCCATTACTTTCCTACTGAGCAAAAAAACAGTCCGATACTGCCGGGTGCTGTTATCCTCCTGAATATTTGGGCAAAAGAACGGAGCGCCAATGCTGTGTACGCTGTATTAACCTGGATGGGTTATGTGGGAAAAGCGGTACCCGATAAATTTCAGACCCTATTCGACTTAATTTGTCAGACACGCGATCAAACGATTGAATATATCCGGACGGCCATTCGGGCAAAAAAGCCCCTGCTGGGATTTCAGGTCGATGATTTTGCCCGTAATATGTTAAAAGAAGCAGGGTACGAAAGCTATTTCCTGCATCGCACCGGCCATTCGATCGGACGCCTGATCAATGCCTATGGCGCCAATTTGGATAACCTGGAAACCCATGATGAACGTCCGTTAATTGTCAATACCTGTTTTTCAATCGAACCCGCGCTGTATTTTTCTGACTTCGGCCTGAGATCCGAAGTAAACGTTTTTATCGGTAAGGGAAATATTCAAATAACCACGCAACCGGTGCAAATCGAAATCGTTCCGATCATGAAATAAATTATGCGGTGTCTGGCCGGGAGCTAAAACTTCATTTACAGTGACAGCCTGAATATATCACCACCCCTGCCGGCGGGCAGGCGGTATGATACGTAAAAATACAAGCTATTTAAATAATAATATTTAAGCTCCTTAATTGAAAAGCTTATGAATTTAGGTTCATTCATCCGGAACATCAATGAACTCAAACCATCGCTGGTTCGCGGCCTGCACGGCTCTGCAGGTGGTTTATGATATAGATCTGATTAAGAAACCCCCGGGAGAAACATAATGTATCAAAATATCAATTTGGAGATCATGGATAATATTGCGGCTTTGACCATCAACCGCCCAGAAAAACTTAATGCACTCAATCTGGCGACACTGAATGAACTGGCTCGTGCGCTGACTGAAATCGAACAAAATGATATTATTCGTGGTGTGATGATTACCGGCAGCGGTGAAAAAGCCTTTGCTGCCGGCGCAGATATTAACGAAATCGCAGAACTCAGCAAAGAAACCGCATTGAATTTTTCCCGGCAAGGCCAGGCTGTTTTCAGTAAGCTGGAGAATCTACGGATTCCGGTAATCGCTGCCGTTAATGGATTTGCGCTTGGTGGCGGCTGTGAACTTGCGTTAGCCTGTCATATGCGGATTGCCGCTGAAAATGCAAAATTCGGACAACCAGAAGTAAATCTGGGCATTATACCAGGCTTTGGGGGAACTCAGCGCTTGCCCCGGCTTGTGGGCAAAGGTATGGCAATGGAACTTTGTTTAAGCGGAAATATAATTGATGCCCGGGAAGCGCTGCGTATTGGTTTGGTAAATCGTATCACAGAAGCTGCTGAAGTGCGGAGTGCGACACTGGCGTTGTTGGATTCAATTGCACAAAAAGGACCGGTAGCTGTCAATCTGACCATTGATAGCATAAACACCGGCACCGAATTACCGCTCGATGAGGCACTCCAGGTTGAGTCTCAACGGTTTAGTGAAGCATGCAGTACTGCAGACATGAAAGAGGGTACGTCGGCATTCCTCGAAAAAAGACCAGCCCATTTTATCGGGAAATAAAAAGAACAAATAGTTAAGCGCAAAGATTTAGAAATACAGATTAAATAATAACGACGAGAGATGAATCGCGAAGGATGATAGTCGGTCACAGTTTGGATCTGGTACTCCAGATTTTTTTGATGCAAACATCGTTTTTTCAGCAACCTTGCTTTGCGTTTGAAATTTGCGTTTCAGTGCGATGTCACATTAATATGTATGGACTGAAATCTAACGGGAAAATATATGAAATTGGTTAGAATCTTCAAGTGGGTGGGAATCTTTCTGGCCGGTGTTCTTTTAATTATACTAATTGCCGCCTATCTGATGCTGCGTGCATCGCTGCCGGAGAGAGACGGATCGATTACGCTGGTTGGTGTTCAGGATTCAGTGAGTATCACCTATGACCGTATGGGGATACCACAGGTCTGGGCCAGGTATGAAGCAGATGCCTGGTTTGCGCTGGGCTGGCTGCATGCCAGTGAACGTTTATTCCAGATGGAAATCGGCCGGCGTGCCGCTTCAGGAAGACTGTCGGAAATGCTTGGGGAAGAAACCCTGGAAATTGACCGGCTGCAGCGTTTATATGGACATCGTAGAATGGCCGATGCAGCGATCAGGGAGCTTGACTTGGATACACGCATCAGACTCCAGGCATACTGCAACGGCGTGAATGCCTGGGTGGATTGGACAAATGCCTTCCCGTTCGAATATTATTTTCTGAATGTTGATTTTGAATCATGGACAGTGAATGACTGCCTCTCACTGCTCAGCTTCCAATCCTGGTATACTGACATGCTTCAGGATAACGGATCGTTTTATCAGACCATCGCGGACAGGCTGGGAAAGGCTGCCGCCCAACAGCTTAGCCCGGGGTATCCGGATTGGATCCCGAATACGGTCCCGCCGGGCCAATCAGACCAACCAGCGTTACACAAGGAAACTATGGCGGGAAATCTGATGAAAAATGGCTTAAAGGGATTTGTGATGACCGCCGCTTCAAACTGCTGGGCAGTTTCACCACAACGCAGTGCGAGTGGATCGGCAATGCTGGCCAGTGACCCTCACCTCGATCTGTTCCGCCTGCCCCAATTCTGGTACATAATCGGATTACATGCGCAGGAAAATGCCCTCAATATTCTGGGGATAACCTCTCCGGGATTGCCATTTGTGGCATTCGGGCACAATGGTAAAGCGGCATGGGCTTTTACTGCTGCCGGGGTAAAAGTGACGGACGTTTATGCGGAAAAACTGAATCCGGAAAACAGATATCAGTATCAGACGCCTGCGGGTTGGAGTACCTTTGATAAAAGGACGGAAATTGTTTATTGTGATGGCCGGAATAAACCGGATAGTGTTTTAGTCCTCAGTTCTCGACATGGACCGGTGATTGAGTTTCGTGACAGCGTGAATAGCGCATATACCTTGAAGTGGGCTGGTTTCGATATCGATCTTGCCAAAGCGGCAAAGATGGGGTTTGAATTGGCTGATGTAAGTGATTTTCAGATGTTCCGAGAGACGATTACCGGCTTGGGTGCTTTAAATGCGAACTGGATATATGCAGATGTCATGGGAAATATAGGCTACCAACTCGGTACACCTGTACCGATCCGAAATTGGACCTACACGGGATTACACCTGCCCGGATGGACAAATGAATTCGAATGGAACGGGTATCATCCGCTCGATGAAACGCCCCATTCACTCAATCCCGGCCAGGGCTGGCTGGCATCCTGTAACAACCGCCCGGACTCCGGAAACCTTAAATATGAGCTCCCCGGTAATTATGCAGTTGATCGGATTTTACGTGTACGCGATCTCCTGAACGCTCAGGAAAAATTTTCAGTTGCCGATTTTTGCCGGTTTCAGCAGGATAATCATTCGGCTTTTCTGCTGCTTTGGAGACAGGATCTGGTCGATGTTCTGAGCGCAGCCGGCAAGGAAGATCTGGCCCGGCAGATCTCTGAGTGGGACGGTGATATGGGTATCGAATCTAGAGAAGCCGCTCTGCTTGAATTATGGCTTTATCACCTGAAATATCTTATCTTCGCAGATGAACTTCCAGAATTAAAAGAAAAATTGGGGAGACGTGAGCTGTTTCGTGACCGGGTATTATACATTACCTATCACGAACCATATCCGCTCTGGTTTGATAATATTACCACGGATGATGTATTCGAAACCCGTGAACAGATTGCCCAGCTCGCCCTGGAAAAAGCGCTTGATGAAACCGATGGTGAAGAGTGGGGCAGTTTTCAAACACTCACCATTGCCCACCCCTTTGCGGTGATACCCGTAATCGGAAATATACTTGATCTTGAACGCGGACCTTTTCCGAGAGGAGGAAGTTCCGGAACCCTGAATGCTACTTTTTCCATTCCTGCGGATGATGGTAAATTCAATGCGCTTGCCGGACCCAGCTGGCGCTTCGTGATCGATTTTCATGATGTGGATGCGGTTTCAATGGTCGTGCCTGCCGGACAATCAGGTCACCCGCTGGATGAGCACTTTTTCGATTTTTATGAAATGTGGGACCGGGGCAAGATGTGGAATGTCCCGTTCAGTCGTCAAAAGGTTTTCGCACGTAGTTATTCGGTTTTGAATTTTGTGCCTGAACTAGTCGAGTAACAGCGTGATTAAAATTATAGATTTGCATTGCGATACGGTGGGTCAGCTGCAAGCGGGTCATGATCTGGCCGGTTCTGTTCCGGCAGGACACGTCACCCTTGACCGCCTGCAGCGGGGTGGTGTGGGTACACAGGTCTTTGCCTGTTTTGTTTCTTCCGAGGTGCCGCAGATCGATGCATTCAGACGGGCAGTAGAAATGATTGAAAATATTCACACCTATTGCGAAGATACATCGCAACATTTCAGACTGATAGACAAGCCTTCAGAAATTGACCGGCATGAGACAGATCAAAAAATCAATATATTGATTGCCGTGGAGAACGGATATGCACTTGGAAACAACCTTAAAAATCTGGAACGGTTGAAGGAAAAAAAGGTATGTTACATAACCCTGACCCATTCAAAACATCTTTCCTGGGCAGCCTCTTCCGGGGAGTCCCATGCTCCAGGCAATGGATTGAATAAATTCGGGAAAAAAGTAATCAATGCCATGAATGAACTGGGTATAATCGTCGATATATCACATGTACATGAGTCGACATTCTGGGATGTCATGAAAACGACGAAGAGACCTGTGATCGCTTCGCATTCCAATGCCAGAGCGGTCTGCAATACGGTGCGGAATCTCAGCAATGATCAGATAAAGGCGATCGCACGGAATGGAGGAATGATCGGAATTAATTTTTTCCCCGGATTTTTGGACCCGACATATGCGCTGGGATTGAAGACTCACTGCAGTGATCTTTTTGCCGAACTGGATAGGATCGAAAAAACTTATATGGAAGATCCGGCTGGAAAAAGTCGCGCATTGCAAATGTTTGCGCAGGAATTACAGAAAAGAATGCAGGAATATGCTGTTTATCCGGACAGGATAATAGATCATATCTGTCATATCGCGGGTCTGGTCGGTACAGGTCACATCGGATTCGGTTCGGATTTTGACGGTGTGCCTGCCCTTCCTACTGGAATTTACGGCAGTGATATCTACCCGGCTCTGTTAGACGGGATGCGGGTACGGAATTTTTCGAATGAAGATATTGAAAAAATCGCCGCTGGAAATTTTATCCGTGTCATGAAGGAAAATTATTCAGATTAAACAATGCTCAGGGATCTCAGGGACAGGTTATCGGACATTCCGGTTATCCGGTTAGATGTCTAGTGACCTATTTTGCACATGGTATGTCTGCCGAAGTCCTGTTCAAAAGCCTCATTTGAAGGATAGACGTAGTTCAGGGCAGCCTGCCAGATCTCTGCCTTTTCCATGCACAGATAGAAAAAAACCAGCGCATGCCAGGGGACAAATTTTTCATACATCAAACGGAACAACTTAATCTTGATATCATCCGGGTAAGTCAGTTTTCCGTGTGGATCAGGTACCAGTTCCATCTGGAGTATTTTGGTCGGATTACCCAGATTTCGGATCTTCTGAATTACCGGTTTGATCAGGGTGACAGAACCGAAAGAAATAAACAGCACTTCATCAGGATGAAAACCCTGTATTATCTGTTCGGCAATTTCACCATAGGCGTTTTCCCATCCCTCGTAATAGACCATTGGATGGAAATGGAAGGCAAGTTTTATCCCCCGATCGGCCATGGTGCGTGCTGCGGACAACCTCTCGCTCAATGATGCGGTGAAATGTTCTTCATGCTCAATCACTTCCTCCGGATTGAGCGACCAACTGCAGACTACATTGACAGGTACCTGATTCTCCAGAAAATGCTGAATATTTTTCGATTTTGTCTTGAATTCCATCAGTATATTCGGGTGTTTTCGGGCGTATTGGAAAAGGGTATCCAGTATACCGTCGCGGTTGCCCCATGCCAGCGAATCGGAGGCCTGACCGGTACCAAAATGATAGAAGCGATTGGGGTCAAGTACAATTTGATCAAGCTTTTCAGCAATGTTCTGTTGAATGTGTATATGTTCTGTATAGAATGTCTGGATGGTGCAGTAACTGCATCCGAAAACACAATTTTCAACCACGTCGATGGTCCTGAGATTGCAGCATACCGTTTTTTCTGAAGCCACCGGACACATCCCGTAGATTCTATTGTCGGTCGCCTGCTGCAGGACCTCCTTACGAGTGCGCCGTAGCGGATTCCGGTCCATATTTCTATGATAACGTTTTGGATTGACACGCAGCGTTGTCATATAAGCCTTTAAACGTGAGAGAAATTGTTCTTTTCCGTTATGACTGGCAGATTCCGGCAATGAACGCCACCATTTATCAAGCCCGCCCTCATCCCACATGGATAGATCACGGCTGGCTTCCACCAGCTGTCTGAATTCCTGAAAGGTAAGGCGGTGGTTAAAAGCAAATCTTCTGATCAATGCCTGTTCGATCGACGGGAGCTTTTCGTATATCGTCTTTCCGGTGAAAGATGCAAATTTTAAGAGATAATCTTGCTTTTTTCTCATTAAATCCTGTATTGTATTAATATTGTATAACCAGATGACTTGGCAGGTAAACAGAATTCGGGAAACAATGCATAAGGCTCGAAGAGCAATTTACTTGATTAATATTCATGTGATCGATCAAATTATGTGTTCACATGTAATGCTGTTTTTATGCAAATTTATAGATACATCGTTCGGCAGGCAAGTTAGGTAATCGAATCACAAAAGCGGAGCAACACCTATGAAGATAGCGATATTTCAATACGATCCGGACTGGGAAAATCGTGACGCCAATATGCAGAAAATATGGAACATGGCGGCGGATTTGGATAACGGGATAGATCTAATGGTTTTTCCTGAACTGACCCTGACCGCCTTCACCATGCGATCGAGACGATTTGCCGAAGGGCTTGCAGATCGATCGATTGGATTTTTCAGTGATCTCGCTCGGACCTATCACGCAGGTGTCTTTGCCGGATTAATTGAAAATAAAGATAATAATTTTTACAACAGTATGGTGCATATCAATCCTTCCGGTCATTTAATGGCTGTCTATCGCAAAATCCATCCATTTTCCTTTTCCGGAGAAAACCGATTTTACCGCGGGGGAATGGAGCCGGTGGTCACCATGGTGGGAGAGGTGCACATCGGAATGACCATATGTTATGATCTGCGCTTTCCAGAATTATATCGCAAATACGGAAAGGCACGCACAGAATTGATCATCAACATTGCCAACTGGCCTGAGAAAAGAATCGTGCACTGGCAGGCCCTCCTTCGAGCCCGGGCGATAGAAAATCAGGCTTATGTCATTGGGGTGAACCGTGTTGGCAGCGATAAAAAAAATACCTACAACGGATGCAGTGCGATATATCACCCGTATGGGGATGAAATCCTTTTGGCTGAAAACCGGCAAGGTGTTTTTGTATCCGATCTTGATGTAAATGAAGTATACCGGCTGCGGAAAATGTATCCGTTTCTTGACGATATCATCCTTGTTTGACTATAGCCACCATACTAAAAAGTAATACCCGGTATCCATCCTTCCTCTCTGATCCGGCCATACATATGATCCGGTACAGGATGATGAAAATACCCTGAAAGGTCACCCTTACTATCGGCATCCTTCAGCCACCGCACACATGCAACAGTATCATTCCTGTCCGACTTTGTCCCCTTGTTTATAATACCCGGATAAAGCTCCAGCACGACATGCCGATCAGATGGAGGGATAAAACCGTCGAATGGCCAGAAAAACAATTCAATACCATCACCTTGCAGCTCTTCGTTTAGAAGAGCAAGCTGGTGGATACCGTACAACGATTGCAAACCCACGGCTCCCGCACCGCCTAATTTGAAAACCGACTGTGTACGCGGGATGAGCTCTTCAATCAGCCGCTTTTCTCTCAAAAGTGGCCGGCTATGATCAGCTGCAGGGTGTTTCAGAACCGAAAATCCCGGTCCCCAGAACGGACCAGAGTCAGCAGCGAGTCTTGTTTTAACAATTTCATTTATCAGTTCGGCCCACGTGCGGGGATCTTCCCGGGCGGCGGATAAGGACAGCGGACCTTTTTTTATCAGGTCCAGCCATTGGCGCCAGTCATCCAGCGGATGTCCGGTCAGCATTTCATAGAATCCCTGCGGAAAGCTGAAATTATGATCAATACCCAGTAAAACCCGCCGGTTAAGCCGGGAAGCTCGCCGGAACAAATGTAAAAGATAGATCCGCATCTCATTACGGTCTTTGCCGGTGATCACCCGGATCCGTCCGCTGGTATTCGCCGCGAGTGCCAGAACAATGTGTCTGCGCTGGGCTGCGCGACTTCGGGCTCCGCTGTAATCCAGACCTGCATATTGATTAAAATAGGGCATTTGTTGTAACTTGAATTATATTATATTGCAAGTCAAGTCAAAATCCCGATTGATGAAAAGGCTATTATCTTATATCATACAGAGATAGGTTTAAACCGGGGGAGGAGGATGGAAAAGAATCGCAAGCCACCGCGAAAACCGAGAAATTGAAAAAATTCAGCCGGATGTTATTCATGTAATAGCGTGCCCGAATCTGCAGCTGAAGTTTCTTATCCGGTTATTACTGATATTTCATTTTGTATGCATTTTTAATGAATATTGAATCTTTAAAAATTATGAAAATTAGATAGTTCAACTAAACATCCAGGTTACAGCTGTGAAAGCATATCTGCTTAAAAAGTCAGGCAAACCCGGGGTTCTGAAAATCAGTGAAGTCCCGGAGCCCTTAGCAATGCAGCGAGAAGTGATGGTCCGGCTGCACTACGCCGGGATCAATTATTCTGAGATACTTTCCCGCAAAGGATTATATGGGTGGGCCCCGAGACGCCCTTACATACCCGGCATGGAAGGGGTTGGAGAAATCGTGGCCGTTGGTGAATCGGTGCCAAATAAAAGAGTAGGTGAGAAGGTTATCGTGGGCGCACAGCATGGCTGTTACGCTGAATATATTTCCGTTCCCGAAGATCAGGTTCTGCCAGTCGTAACAGAATTAACTCTTAAGGAAAATGCGGCAATACTGGTGAACTATCTGACTGCGTGGATAGCCCTGATCAAATTGGGGCGCTTACAGAAAGGCGAGAAAGTACTGATTACAGTTGCAGCCGGTGGTGTCGGCACCGCTGCCGTTCAGATAGCACGGCATATTGATGCACAGGTTTATGCCATGGTTGGCAGTGATGAAAAACGCGCATTTATTGAATCACTTGGCGCAAGGAAAGGATATAATTATCAGGATTTGGGTATTTTCGACGAAGTACGAAAGGATACAGGCGGTGCGGATGTGGTTTTGGAGATGTATGGAGGCAAGGTATACCACAATTCACGAAAATTATTAAATCCGTTCGGCAGGATTGTGGTGATGGGCTATGCCAGTCTCGCTTTAAATTACTGGAATCCTTTATCTGTCTGGCGGGCATGGCGAGGGATACCGCGGGTATCAATTTCCGAACTCTCTGAACAATCCACCGGAGTTATGAGCGGACATCTTGGATATTTGTTGTACAAACCGGAACTGTTGCGTAATATTTATGAAGAAATGATGGTATTCATTAAGGAGAATCGGATTAAACCGGTTATCGATCGGGTTTATACTTTTGAAGAATTGCCTGCCGCACACCGATATATAGAAGCCCGGCGGCAGAAAGGAAAAGTTGTTATTGATATAATTCAGGCAGGCAAGCAGTAATCTATTATTTATCTGCCATATTCCGTTATCGTCCGTAATACACCGGGTAATCATCAATATGCAGGGAGCGGCGCAGGGGAAGAAATTAGCAGGTTTACTAAGCGGAATAAAATAAGATAAATGGGTCCTATTTTTATCTCTAAATCTTTTTACCAGATGTTTCCCGGCATGTTTTTCCGCGCGGTACAGGATGAGAAAACGAGCCTGGTCCAATTCGGGAGGAGAAGATGAAAAGAACTTATTATGTGTTGGCTGGCCTTATTTTGATCGCATGCGCACCGGAGGTCGATACCGAGGAGGAAGCTCGAAAATTGATGCAGACAGATCAGGAATTTGCCAGCATGGCAGTCGAAAGAGGAGCCGCAGAAGCATTCCGTTACTTTTTTGAACCCGAAGGCATTCAGTTTCCAAACGGATTCAGACCGGTAAAGGGCAGAGAAGCGGTGTACCAGTCTCTGATCGATGTACCGCCCGACTATAAACTACGGTGGAAACCTGAGTTGGCCGAGGTCTCGCAGGCCGGAGATTTTGGGTGGACATGGGGTTATTTCACATCATCCTATAGCGATTCTACCGAGCGCGAAATAAAAAATTATGGTAAATACCTGACCATCTGGCATAAGCAGCAGGATGGAACGTGGCGCGTGCGAGCCGATATCGGAAATAAAAATCCTGCTCCCGATAGTGAGGATTAGCATGCAACCTGTAAAATTGGCCATTATCGGCTGCGGGATAGCGGCCCGAGATATCCATTATCCGGTATTGATTACCATTCCGAACAAGTTCAAAATAACTGTGGTTTGCAACCATACAGGGCAAAAAGCACGTGATTTTTCCCTAATGGCCGGAAATGTACCATGGGTTATCGATTATCATGAGGTACTGTCAAATCCCGATGTGGAAGCCGTGGATATCGCACTACCGATTGATCTCAATCGTAAAGTCACCGAGGCGGCAATAAATGCGGGAAAACATGTAATCCTTGAAAAGCCGCTGGCGGCAAATCTTTCAGAGGCAAAAGCCCTGGTATCACTTGTTGAAAAAAGCGATAATGTATGCCTTCTAGCTGAAAATTTTCGCTACCGGCCCGGTTTACAGGGTATTAAGGATCTGATGATGGATGGTCATATCGGCAGGCCATATGCGTTGATCTGGAACTATCATGGCTTATTTGAGGAATCCAATAAGTATGCCCGTACCGAATGGCGCATCAAGCATAAGTTTGAAGGTGGATTGATTACCGATGGTGGTGTTCACAATATTGCGGGTATCAGATTCCTTGCCGGAGAGATCATAAAATATCAGGCTATGGCCCGGCAGATCAATCCGGCTATAGGGGAGATGGATACATTCAGCATGCACTTTGAGACCGATCAAAGAATCAGTGGAACGTTGAATTTGTATCAAAGCTGTAACGGATATTTTGAAAATAAAGTATTAATGCTTGGCACAGGAGGGGCGCTCAAGCTGGAAGATGGCTTACTGACGCTGCATCATAAAGATCAGGTAGTGGAAAAAATCCACTTCGAAAACGATAACGGATATCTCGAGGAATTTGAGGATTTCTATCAAGCGATTCGCACAGGCTCGAAGGTAATCAGTGATTTCAGTGAAGGTTATAAAGATCTTGAAATTATACTGGGTGCTGTCGCTCAAGCTAAAAAATGGTGATTCCAACAGGCTGGGTAATCATATGCTCCAAAGATCGAAATGCCAAATGAAAGGAACGGATAATACCCGGGCATCCGGTTTCGCAGGTATGCTGGATGGAGTATCCTGGCCATAAAAGTGATTGCCGGTCCTGGTATCCTCTGAGAGACAGAAACAGTGGAGATATATCTATCTTCGTTAAAACAATATCATTAACCGTAAAATAATGATGGAGGTGCTTATGTCATCATATATCGACCGGATTAAGCGGGCCGCCTTATTAAAAGTAGATCTTTATGAGGAGGTTGAAGCCGATGAAGGGGCTATGATGCAGGCTATGGGTGTTGTCATACTCTCCAGTATTGCAGGCGGTATAGGCAGTGTCTATCAGTTTGGCTTTACAGGAATTTTGGTTGGCAGTATTTCAGCGCTGATCTCATGGTTTGTTTGGGCATATACTGTCTATTTCATCGGAGTGAAAGTTTTACCGGAGCCGCAGACCGAGGCTACACCCGGTCAACTGCTTCGGACGCTGGGATTTGCCAGTGCACCAGGATTAATCCGGATTCTCGGCATTATTCAGGGACTTGGTAATATTATCGCATTTATTGCATCTGTATGGATGTTAATCGCCATGGTGATTGCCGTAAGGCAGGCGCTCGATTATAAAGGCACCCTGCGGGCTGTGGTCGTGTGCATTATTGGTTGGATTCTCTACTGGCTGGCGGCACTGATCATATTCGCTTTATTCGGTCAACCCTCCTAATTTGCAGGATCCCGGGGGGATATACAGGCGTATTGAG
>Ga0209536_100000955_pt1 | contig 47557 bp, 45 predicted proteins | sample DeeMarSeWOR28_12_FD_187461 | JGI IMG/M metagenome (GOLD analysis project Ga0209536, IMG submission 187461) | Marine sediment microbial communities from White Oak River estuary, North Carolina - WOR-2-8_12 (SPAdes) (version 2) | ecosystem: Environmental > Aquatic > Marine > Intertidal zone >...
CAACGCGCATTTTTTCGACTTCTTCTGGCGTTTTGACGTGTATTGACATAATTCCGGGGCCAAATTTGAAAGTTAGGCTGAATTCGCGGCCTTTTATAGCACGAATCGGTTGATCCACCGTATTTAGCCCCCGGGCAATTGGGGTTTAGGGCCGAAATCATTGAAAATATTGTCGAAAAATAGGGGATGCTGTATATTTCGCGCCTGATTTTTACCTAAAACGCACATGGTCCGTCACATGCGTCCGGGTGCCTCGTTTCGGATTTTTCCGGGAGGAGGTCGGTGCATGGGGGTCATGGAAGCCTAAAACCCGAAGGAGACAATGATGAGTAAAGTAAGTATGCGAGACATGCTCGCAGCTGGTGTGCATTTTGGCCACCAGACCCGCTTCTGGCACCCCAAAATGCGTTCCTATATTTTTGGCGAACGCAACAAGATCCATATTATCAATCTCGAAAAGACCGTCCCCCTGCTGGAGGATGCGTTGAATTTCGTCGGCAGCCTTGCAGCCAAGCGCGGCAAGATCCTGTTTGTTGGCACCAAACGCCAGGCCGCGGATACGATTCGCGACGAGGCGATTCGGTCCGGTTCACCGTATGTGCACAAGCGCTGGCTGGGCGGCATGTTGACCAACTTCCAGACGGTCAAACGTTCGATTAGCCGCCTCAAGGAGCTCGAGGCCATTCTTGATGAAGGCGCCAGCCCCAAACTCAACAAGAAAGAGACGTTGATGTTGAACCGTGAGCGCGACAAGCTTGATGGAACGCTGGCCGGTATCAAAGACATGGGTGGCCTGCCCGACGCGCTTTTCGTGATCGACGTTGGCATGGAGTACATCGCCATCAAGGAAGCCAACAAGCTTGGTATCCCGGTCGTCGCTGTAGTCGACACCAACTGCCAGCCTGATGGCGTCGATTACGTCATTCCGGGTAATGACGACGCGATTCGCGCGATTCGCCTGTATTCGAAGCTGGTTGCCGACGCGATCATTGATGGTCGCAAATCTGGCCAGGTTGCTCTGCCCGAAGGCGAAGACGATTATGTCGAAGTCGAGGAGGACCAGTCCAAGGTAAAGGTGAAGGCGAAGAAGAAAGTGGCGAAACCTGCGGAGCCTGCGAAACCAGCGGAATCCGAGACAGCTGCCGCGCCGGAATCGGATACCGCGGCTTCTGAAGGCGAATCCTGAGGAAATAGACATCGAGGGGGCCTGGCCCCCTTGTTTGTGATCAGGAAACAGGAATGCCGTTGCGACGGTATTCCGGGCGTCGAACATTTCCTGACCGTCAGATAAAAAATTTAAAGATTGTAGAGGGTAAACATGGCTATCACTGCAGCACAGGTGAAAGAACTGCGCGAGATGACCGGTCTCGGCATGATGGAATGCAAACAGGCGTTGACTGAAACCGACGGCGACAAGGATGCAGCTGTTGAATTGTTACGCAAAAAGGCAGGCGCAAAGGTTGAAAAGAAGGCGGGCCGAACCGCTGCTGACGGTGTTATCAGTATTGCTGTTAATGCAGGTACCAAGATTGCAGCAATAGTTGAAGTCAATACCGAGACCGACTTTGTTGCGAAGGGCGATGAATTCAAGGGCTTCGCTAATGATATCGCAATCCGCGTCGCAGCCGACAAGCCAGCCGATGTGGATGGACTCAAGGCTATGGCACTTAAAGACGGGAACGATCAGACCATTGGTAATGCGCTGGAAGCGCTGGTGCAAAAACTGGGCGAAAAAATGGACGTCCGTCGTTTTGCTACCATCGCTTCCGACAACACCATTGGCAGCTACGTCCATGGCAATAAAATTGGTGTCATCGTTGAAGTAAAAGGCGGATCAGACGAATTGGCCCGTGACCTGGCCATGCATATCGCTGCCGCACATCCGCAGTTCGTGTCGCCTGATGAAGTCCCTGAAGATGTGAAGGCCAAAGAGCGCGAAATCTTTGTTGCCCAGGCAAAAGAGAGTGGCAAGCCGGACAATATTATCGAGAAGATGGTCGATGGGCGATTGAACAAGTTCCTCGCCGAGATCTGCCTGACCGGGCAACCGTTCGTGAAGGATCCCGACACCACTATCGACAAACTAGTCGGTGCCGCCGGTGCCAGTGTTATCCGATTCGTACGTTACGAAGTGGGTGAAGGTATCGAGAAGAAGCAGGAAGATTTCGCCGCCGAGGTAATGGCCCAGGTAAAAGGGGAGTAGTCCTTGGCGGGCACCGGCAACAAGCCAGCCTATCGCCGCATCCTGCTCAAGCTTAGCGGCGAGGCATTGATGGGTGATGATGCCTACGGCATTAATCGCGACGTTGTTAGCCGCATTGTCGGTGAAATCAAGGATGTACTGGCCACGGGCACCCAGGTAGCCATCGTTGTCGGTGCCGGAAATATCTTCCGCGGCGTATCGGGTTCTGCCGAGGGCATGGATCGGGCCACCGCAGACTACATGGGGATGCTCGCCACGGTAATGAATGCGATGGCACTCCAGGATGCCCTGGTCTCGAGCGGTACACCATCAGTGGTGCAGTCAGCAATCCGAATGGAACCCGTCGTCGACTCGTACGACCGCAAATCTGCCATCGGGCACCTTGAATCCGGAAGTGTCGTGATTTTTGGCGGCGGAACCGGTAATCCTTTCTTTACGACAGACACGGCCGCCAGTCTCCGCGGACTGGAAATTGACGCTGACGCGGTGCTCAAGGCAACCAAGGTTGATGGCGTTTACACCAAGGATCCGGTCAAGTATGACGACGCAGAGCGTTACGACGTGCTGACTTATGACGAGGTGCTCGAAAAGCGCCTGGGTGTGATGGACGCGGCAGCGATTGCATTGTGCCGTGACCAGGCCATGCCGCTACGTGTATTCAGCATCAACAAGCCAGGCAGTTTGTTGCGTGTCGTGCTCGGAGAAAACGAGGGCACGCTGGTAAAATCCGGAGAGCGATCATGAACGATAGTGCAACCAACATTACCAAAGATGCAGACTCGCGGATGCAGAAGTCGCTGGAATCCCTCAAGGCCGATCTCGGCAAGATACGAACCGGCCGCGCGAGCGTGGGATTGCTTGACCATGTCAGAGTCGAATTCTACGGCAACCCAAGTCCATTGAGCCAGGTCGGAAACATCAGCGTCTCTGATGCACGAACCCTGACCATCAAGTTGTGGGACAAGACCATGGTGCAGGCCGTCGAGAAGGCAATCAATGATTCGGGTCTTGGCCTCAATCCTGCGACGGCTGGCGAGACTATTCGTATTCCGATTCCGCCACTGACCGAGGAACGACGCAAGGAGCTGACCAAGGTTGCACGCAGCGAGGGCGAAAATGCCAAAATCGCCATTCGTAATATTCGTCGTGACGGCAATCAGCACCTGAAGAATATGGTGAAGGACAAGGAAATTTCGGAAGACGAGGAAAAGCAGGGGGAGTCAATCATTCAGAAACTCACGGATAAATTCGTTGCCGAAGTCGACAAACTGGTCGAACAAAAAGAGAAGGATTTGATGGAGATATAGCGCGATCAGCCTATCTCCAACTTTTATCCACACGTTTAACGTTGTCGGGAAGCTTACGCTAGATTTCTTGTCGAAATCATTATGAATAAACCGAGCACCGCCAGCAAATCTCCCTCACCCGGCGCCGATACCGGGCTACCGGTTCATGTTGCAGTAATTATGGATGGCAACGGCCGCTGGGCAACGCAGCGCGGAATGCCCAGGGTTGCCGGGCATCGCAAAGGCGCTGATTCCGTGCGTACCTTGATACGCTCCTGTGCCAAACGCGACATCGCTTACCTCACCCTGTTTGCCTTCAGTAGTGAGAACTGGAATCGACCAGAGCCAGAGGTGCGGCGGTTAATGGAACTCTTCGTGTCAGCACTGGACAAGGATGTGAAGGAGCTTCATTCAAACAACGTGCGTTTTCGTGTGATCGGTGATCGGTCTGCGCTGGACGAAAAAATTGTTCAGAAGATTGCTGGCAGCGAAGTACTGACCGCGGGTAATGACGGGTTGCAGCTCAATGTTGCAATTAATTACGGTGGTAAGTGGGATATTCTGCAGGCGTGCCAGGACCTGGCCAGCAGGGTCGCCGATGGAGTTTTGCAGGCGGATTCCATTCAGATGGAAGACATCGAATCGAGACTGAGTACCGCCGGTATGCCGGAACCGGACTTGTTTATTCGCACCGGCGGCGAGCATCGCGTGAGCAATTTCCTCCTGTGGCAGCTGGCCTATAGCGAGTTGTATTTCACGGACGTGTTATGGCCAGACTTTGACGAGACCGAGTTCGAGCTGGCGTTGACGTCGTTCTCGGGTCGACAACGTCGGTTTGGCAAAACCGGAGACCAGGTGGAGGCGAGCTAGCTGATGTTGTGGAAGCGCGTCGCAACAGCGGTTGTGCTATTACCGCTACTGCTTCTGGCACTGTTCAAGTTGCCGGCGACTGGCATTGCCGTGCTTATCGCACTTGCAATCATGCTCGCGACCTGGGAAATGACGGCACTGATTGGATTTCCCAATATCGGGCAACGGGTGTTTTACAGCTCGGCGCTGGGCATCGCTGGCATTGCCGGGTCGATATGGTTGTTGGACGGTGGCGAAATAACAGTATTCCTGTATTCGGCGCTTGTGTGGTGGATCTATGCCACGATTCATATTGTCCGCGAAGACGGATCCTTTGGCGGCGTATTCGGCAGCAAAACCGGTCGCATGCTTGCCGGTGCGTTGATCATGGTGCCAACCTGGCTGGCGTTTATTTTTCTTTTTGTTGTCGATAACTCGGCTCCGGCTTTGCTCCTCTATGTCCTGGTGTTGGTCTGGGTTGCAGATTCGTTTGCCTATTTTACTGGCCGTGCACTTGGGAAACACAAGCTTGCGCCGGCCGTCAGTCCCGGCAAGTCAGTAGAAGGGGTCATTGGCGGCCTTTCCGGAGTGGTGCTGACTGCCTTGATTGGTGGGTACTACATTTGGGATCTAACAGGTCAGGCGCTTGCGTTATGGCTGGCTGTTTCAGTGGTAACCGGCGCGGTGTCGGTAGTAGGTGATCTTATCGAAAGCATTTTCAAGCGACGTGCGGGCGTAAAGGATAGTGGCCATCTTCTGCCAGGACATGGTGGTATGTTTGACCGCATCGATGCATTGACCGCCGCGATTCCGGTTTTTGCCGTGGGCTGGGTGACGCTATTGAAGGCAGGCGGATGAACCGGGCTTCCGTTCAAAAAGTTGCAGTGCTGGGATCAACCGGCAGTATCGGTGTTAATACGCTTGATGTTATTGCACGTCACCCCGAACGATTCCAGGTCGACGTGCTTACCGCCAACACCCAGGTGGAAAGACTGTTTGAACAATGCCAGCAGTTCAGGCCTGCATTAGCGATCATGGCCGATGAGCGCAGCGCCGCTGCGCTGCGGATAAAGCTGCAGCAGAGTGGTCTGGATATCGAAGTCTCGGCCGGGATCGATGCCCTGTGTCAGTCGGTTTCCGCGGATGGTGTTGATATTGTCATGGCGGCGATAGTTGGCGCTGCCGGATTGCAGCCGACGCTGGCGGCAGTGAAAGCAGGGAAACGGGTGTTGATAGCCAACAAGGAGCCACTGGTAATGTGTGGCGACATCTTTATAGCCGAGGCCAAACGTTCCGGTGCCGTATTGTTGCCGATCGACAGCGAACACAACGCGGTATTCCAGTGCCTGCCCTCCGATTTTCGTACTGGCAGTACACCAGCCGGGATACGGCGTGTGTTGCTCACCTGTTCCGGTGGCCCGTTTCGGCTTCGGCCCGCGTCCGAACTTTCGGAAGTCACGCCTGATGAAGCCTGCGCCCACCCCAACTGGGATATGGGCCGAAAAATTTCCGTCGATTCCGCGACACTGATGAACAAAGGTCTTGAGTTGATAGAGGCGTGCTGGTTGTTTGGTATCGCGCCGGATGATGTCGAGATAGTGATTCACCCCCAGAGCGTGATCCATTCAATGGTAGAGTATCTTGACGGCTCTGTGCTCGCGCAACTGGGTAACCCGGATATGCGCACACCCATCGCTCATGCACTGGCATGGCCCGAGCGTATCGATTCCGGAGTTGCCACGCTGGATTTGTTTGAGGTGGCGCGACTTGAGTTTGAGCCGCCAGATTTTGAGCGGTTTCCGTGCCTGCGCCTTGCAACAGAGGCGGCGACCGTACGCGGCACAGCGCCGGCGATTCTCAACGCGGCCAACGAAGAGGCGGTGCAGGCCTTTCTCGATGGACAAATTCGATTTACACAAATTGCCGAAGTGATTGAAGGGGTAATGGTTCAATGTATTGCAAATGATGCCAGTGATCTTGACACGATACTTGCCGACGACTTGCGCGCGCGCGAAATTGCTGCATCGATTATGCAGCAATCTCCGGGCCAGGTTCGAGGGGGGCAGCAATGATTGATGGTGCCTACATGTTAGTCGCCTTTGTCGTCGCATTGGGGCTGCTGATTGTCGTGCATGAATTTGGCCATTTCTGGGTCGCCCAACGCATGGGCGTAAAAGTGTTGAGGTTCTCGGTCGGATTTGGCAAACCCATATTCAGCCGACGCTGGGGTAAGGATCAGACGGAGTTCGTCATCTCGGCCATTCCACTCGGCGGCTATGTCCGTATGCTTGGAGAGCAGGATGAAGATTATCGGCAAGAAGAGGCGCACCAGGCGTTTAGCCAGAAAACGGTTGGCAAGCGTATAGCGATCGTTGTCGCCGGACCCCTGTTTAATCTCATATTTGCCATTTTTGCATTCTGGCTGGTATTCCTGATTGGCATGGAGGGATTACGACCGGTGGTAGGGGGCGTGGCGCCAGATTCCATGGCCGCGGAGGCCGGTTTCCAGAGAGGCGACGAGTTGTTAACAATCGATGGTCAGGCAGTGCAAACATGGAGCGAGCATCGGATGTACCTGTTTCGGCGCGCACTTGACCGTGCCGAGGTCGTGTTCACCGCACGGAAGGATTCGGGCGAAGTTGTCAGCCGGGTCCTTGACCTTGGGCGCATCCCTGTTTCGGAAATCGATGCCGGTCTGGTCTCACGTGGAATCGGGCTGTTCGCCTACATGCCGGAGATTCCCGCCATCATGGGCAAGATAGAGCCGGGTCCGGCGCAAGCAGGCGGATTGCGTGTCGGTGATCTCGTCAAGTCGGTCAACGGCATCCGGGTGGCAAACTGGCAGGAATTCGCTCTGGCAATACGTGAGCGGCCAGGTCAATCCACACTGTTAACGGTGAATCGAGCCGGAGAAACACTGTCGATAACAGTGGTGCCAAGATCGGAGCAGGTGAATGAAAAGACCGTCGGGCTGATTGGCGTGCGGCCCGAGATTCCGACATTGCCCGACGACATGCGTTCCGCAGTAAGACATGGCCCGATCAAGGCAATTCAGGTTGCCATCGCTCAAACGTGGACCATGTCGGTGTTAACACTCGAGATGTTTTACCGAATGCTCAAGCTGGAGGTTTCGACCAAAAACATTAGTGGCCCGCTTACTATCGCACAGGCAGCAGGATATTCTGCGCAGTTGGGCATCGATCGCTTCCTGATGTTCCTGGCGGTAGTAAGCATTAGTCTTGGTGTGCTCAACCTTCTACCGATCCCGGTGCTGGACGGGGGGCATCTGATGTACTACATAGCCGAGGCGATACGCGGCAAACCATTACCGGAGGCGGTGCAGGCCTGGGGGCAGCAGATCGGAATCTTTCTGCTTGCATGTCTGATGCTTCTTGCTTTTTATAACGATATAACAAGAATCCTGTTTTGATGATTTCCGTGTCCCGGATGTTCCTTGGCAGACAGGCTGAGGTAGCCCACAAATACTTGATAGCGATTTTCCTGTTCGGCGTTATGTCGGTCGCGCAGGCGTTTGAACCGTTTGTGGTGCAGGAAATTCGTGTAGACGGTCTGCAACGGATCTCGATTGGCACGGTGTTCAATTACTTGCCGGTCACCGTCAAGGATCGAATGACAAATGATCGCGCCAGGGAGTCTATACGGGCCCTGTTCGAAACCGGATTTTTTTCCGATGTCCGTCTTGGTCGTCAGGGGCAGACACTGGTCGTCACAGTTGTCGAGCGCCCGTCAATTCTTGACATCGACATCGAAGGGAGCAAGAAGATCAAGCCGGAAGACCTGATCAAAACCCTGAAGGAAGCGGGGTTGGCGGAAGGGCGCACGTTTGATCGATCGTTGCTGGATCGCGTAAAGCTTGATTTGCAGCGCCAATATTTCAGTTTGGGCTACTACGCCGTAAAGATCGACTACGCCATTGAGCCCAAGGATCAAAATCGAGTAAGCATTAAGGTGGATGTGTCCGAGGGCCGAATTGCGCTAATCGAGGACATACGTATCGTGGGAAACAAGGAATTCTCGGATAAAGAGCTGCTCGGTAACTTCAAGTTACGCAGGCGGGGCTCGTCTATGAATCCTTTTAGCAAGGGCGACCGATATTCTCAGCAGCAGCTGGAAGGAGATCGCGAGACGCTTCGCAGTTACTATCTCGATTCAGGATTTATCGATTTTGCCATGGATTCGACGCAGGTATCGGTAACACCCGACCGCGAGCATGTTTATGTAACGATAAATATTAATGAAGGTAAAAGGTACCGAATTGGGGGTTACCGGATTTCTGGTCAGACAATCGTGCCAGAGGCAGAAATCAGGAAGCTGATTACAATCAAGTCTGGCGATATCTTTTCACGCAAGAAGATAGTCGACATAACATCGGCAATCACGGGCAGGCTGGGCGATGAGGGCTATGCCTTTGCGAGGGTCAATCCTTCACCGGACATTAATCGTGACAAGGCAGAAGTCGACCTGAATTTCTTTATCGATCCTGGTAAACGCGCCTACATACGGCGCATAGAAATATCCGGCAATGCGATTACGCGAGACGAGGTCATTCGACGTGAACTGCGCCAGTTGGAAGGTGCCTGGTTTTCGAAGAAAAAGCTTGAGCGCTCCAGAACAAGATTGCAGCGCCTTGGGTATTTCGAGGCGATTGACGTCAGGCCGGTACCGGTATCCGGTACGCCCGATCAATTGGATATTGTTGTTCAGGTCAAGGAGCAACCAACGGGTAGTGTAATGTTTGGTGGTGGTTATTCCGATGCCAACGGTTTCTTTGTCAACGCATCTTACAACGAGCGCAACGCATTCGGGACCGGTAAGGCGGTCACGCTTTCGTTTGACAACAGCCAGGCGACTACGAATTACGAGTTTCTCTACTCGAACCCCTTCCATACCAAAAGTGGCATTAGTCGCGGTTTTGAATTGTATTCAAGGTCTGTTGACGCCGAGGTGACTGGAACGGGTGGTTATGGAACCGATACAAATGGCTTTGGCGTCAATTACGGTTTTCCGTTTTCGGAAACTCGTAAGATTAGTGCAGGCCTAAACTACGAAGGCATCAATATCACCACCACCACTGAAACTGCCCAAACTGCAATTGATTTTGTCAACAAATATGGCCCGAAAGTAAACATCTTCAAAACCTCAATCGGTTGGGCCCAGGATTCGCTGAATAACTTCTTGTTCCCCACTGAAGGCGGTCTTTATCGCGTGACTGCCGAGGCAGGGATACCCGGCGGCGACCTGCAGTATTATCAAGCGAAGATCAGCGGCAGCTATTATATTCCACTCGAAGATGAACGCAGCACTCTACGGTTTCGTGGCGAAGTGGCTTACGGTGATGGTTATGGTGATACGACCGAGCTACCGTTTTTTAAAAATTACTACGCCGGTGGCGCCAGCAGCGTCAGAGGCTATCGATCGCGGGGGCTGGGTCCGCGTGATGTGCTCACTGATGATCCTATTGGCGGCAACAAGCTATTTACTGCGAACACCGAGTATATTTTTCCGGTTCCCGGGTCGCCTGCCCAGGGCAGTTCCATGCGCTTGAGTCTGTTCATTGATGCCGGTATGGTGTACGGGCCTGCTCAGGCGATTGATCTGGGCGAGGTGAGGTATACGACCGGCGTCGCGTTTAACTGGTTTACGCCCATGTTTCCAATTGCTGTCAGCTGGGGCGTGCCCTTGAATGCGCAGCCCGGAGATCAACTGGAATCTCTGCAATTTAATATTGGTCTTCCGATTCAGTAAATGACAGAAGTGTCTTGAATGAAAAATCTCGCAAGAAATATCCTTACCTTGACGGTCGTGACTATGGTAGCGTTGCCCGGTTCATTGCCTGCGGCAGACCTGAAGATTGGCTACGTTAATACAGTGAAAGTTATCGAGCAGGCGCCACAGGCGAAGACTGCACTTGAGCGACTTGAAAAGGAATTTGCGCCGAGAGACAAGAAACTGGTTGAAAAAAGAGAACGTATAAAAACAATTGAGTCGGAGCTTGAGAAGAATTCGCTGGTATTGAATGACGCTGAGCGACGCAACAAGGAGCGCGAGCTTCTTGGCCTGAAGCGTGACGTTCGTCGCGCAACCCAGGAATTCCGGGAAGACTATAATCTTCGCAGAAATGAAGAGCTGGCAGCGCTGCAGAAGCTGGTCTACAAGACCGTTGTGGACCTGGCGAAGAAGCAAAAGTTTGACCTGATCCTGCACGAAGGCACGGTTTATGCCAGCGAACAAATCGATATCACCGACCGGGTGCTCGAGAGTTTACGCGGCAAGTTTAACCGGTAACAGGCAAGTTCATGCCGTATGATCTACTTCAACTCGCGAGTCTGTGTGGCGCAGAATTGCGAGGCGACCCCGATAAAGTCATTACGGAGATATCCTCGCTTGAGGGAGCTACCGAGGATCAGATTACATTCTTTCTCGACAGCAAGTTTCTGAAGCAGTTGCAGGCCACTCGTGCGGGTGCTGTTATCGTAGATGCAAAGAACGCGGAAGCCGTTAACGGCAACGCTCTAATCAGCGACAATCCCCATTTGGCGTTCGCCAAAATAGCGCAGGCCCTGCATTTGCCTGTGCAGGAAGCGCAAGGGATTTCCGTTTCTGCAGTTGTCGCGGCGGACTCCACTATAGCAACCAGCGCCAGGATTGGGCCAAACGTCATCATCGAGTCAGAGGCGATCATTGGTGACGACGTGCAAATTGGTGCGGGGACATATATTGGTTCAGGCGTCACCATCGGTGCCGGGACCAGGATTCGGCCGAACGTCGTGATCGAGAACCGCTGTGAAATAGGTCGAAACTGCCTTATACAGCCCGGTGCCGTTATCGGTGGAGATGGGTTTGGCTTTGCTAAAAACGGCGATGCCTGGGAGAAGATTCCGCAAATCGGTCGAGTTGTCATAAAGGATAATGTCGAGATTGGTGCCAACACGACCATTGATCGTGGCGCCATTACCGATACTGTGATTCATCAGGGTGTGAAGATAGATAATCTGGTGATGATTGCCCACAATGTTGAAATTGGCGAGAATACCGCCATCGCCGCACTGGCAGGAGTGGCGGGAAGTGCGGTCGTGGGGAAACGGTGCTCAATCGGCGGCCAGGTTGGTATTTTCGGACACATTACTGTTACTGATGATGTTGTGGTCGCAGCAACATCTCTGGTCAGAAGATCTATCAAAAAACCGGGAGTCTATTCTGGCAGCGTCTACGCGGATAGGCTGGACAAGTGGCAACGAAATCATGCGAGACTCGGTGAGCTGGATAATCTGGCGCGCCGATTAATTCGTCTTGAAAAAGAATGCAGCAAGGAAAAGGAGTAGTTGGCGTTGAGTGAAACCAATATCGATATAATTAAAGTGATGCAATGGCTGCCTCATCGCTATCCAATGCTCCTGGTGGACCGAATAGTGGACTTTGAACCGGACAACTCGATTCGGGCGATCAAGAATGTCACCATCAACGAACCTTTCTTCCAGGGCCATTTTCCAGGTCATCCAATCATGCCGGGTGTGTTGATTGTCGAGGCGATGGCGCAGGCAGCTGCCCTGTTGTTCCGGGTTGACGAGGAAAATACGCCAGGTGAGGACGCGACATATTACTTTGTCGGTATCGACAAGGCGCGATTCAAACGGCCGGTGCAGCCGGGAGATCAGCTGGTGATGAACATCAAAATCAAGCGAAAGATGCGAGGTATCTGGAAGTTTGAAGGTACGGCAACGGTCGACGATAAAGTGTGCTGCACCTCCGAATTTATGTGCACTTATAAGGAAGATTAATGATCCACCCCCAGGCGGTTGTTGATCCGAGCGCCAGGATAGGGAATGCAGTCACTATCGGCGCGTTTTCCATTGTCGGTCCAGATGTAGAGATTGGCGAAAATACCTGGGTTGGCCCCCACGTCGTCATTAATGGCCCGACTCGCATCGGCGCGAACAATAAAATCTATCAATTTGCGTCCCTTGGCGACGCACCTCAACATGTTTCCTACCAGGGTGAGCCAACTCGTCTTGAGGTGGGTGACAACAACACGATTCGGGAATACGTAACGTTTAACCGCGGGACCGCTATCGGTTCGGAAGTTACCATGATCGGGAACGGCAACTTTTTCATGGCGTATAGCCATGTCGCGCACGACTGTATTATTCGCGACAACACGATTTTTGCCAACGCCGCAAGCCTGGCCGGCCATGTCGAGGTAGACGATTTTGCCATTCTCGGAGGTTTTACTCTCGTCCATCAGTTTTGCAAAATCGGTGCGCATTCGATTACCGCGGTGAATACTGTCGTATTCAAGGACATTCCTCCTTATGTGAAGGCAGCAGGCTACGGTGCCAAGACCCACGGACTGAATCTCGAGGGAATGCGCCGCCGCAACTTTGATCAAGAGATTGTTCAGTTACTGAAAGAGGCTTACCGGATAGTCTATCGGTCCGGGATGACGATAGAGCAGGCATTGTCAGCCCTGAAACCGTTGGCGAGCAAGTCACCTGATGTCGCCCGGTTTTCTGATTTTATCAAAAAATCGGAGCGCGGCATTATTCGCGGTTAAAATGAATCGGCGGCGAATACGTATCGGGATAGTGGCAGGCGAGGAATCAGGCGATTTACTCGGTGCCGGGCTGATTCACCAGATTCGCGTGCGCTGGCCAAATGTAGAATTCGAAGGTATCGGAGGCCCCAGAATGCAGGCGGCCGGTTGCAACAGCCTGTACCCGATGAAGAAGTTGTCTATCATCGGTATTCTGGAAGTATTAGGGAGCATCGTATCCCTGATTCGAATTCGTCGCGGCCTGGTTCGACACTTTCTTGCAAATCGACCTGATGTATTTATCGGAATCGACGCGCCGCAATTCAACATTGGCCTGGCAGAAATACTGAAACAGGCAGGCATCCCCACCATGCAGTACGTTAGCCCCACCGTGTGGGCATGGCGACGTTACCGCATCAATCACATCCGGCGCGCCGTAGATCATGTGTTGGTCTTGTTTCCATTCGAGTTGGAGATATATCGCAAACAAGGCATCCCGGCGACCTTCGTCGGTCATCCGTTGGCTGACGAGTTAGCTGAGCCGCCGGATCGTGCAGCTGCGAGGGCGCGGCTCGGTCTCCCGGAGAGTAAGGTGGTTGTGGGGCTGTTACCGGGCAGTCGTCGCGGTGAATTGCATCGACACGCCGAGCTATTTATCCAAACTGCGATTTGGCTGCACCAGCGAAATCACAAGATAGTTTTTTGCACGCCATTGGTAAATGACGAAATTCGACGTATTTATGAAGATGCGATCGCGCAACTGGACGCAGGTAAATTGCCGATCAAGTTGGTCGATGGTCAATCGCGGGATGTTATGGAAGCATCCGATGTGCTGGTTATCGCATCCGGTACCGCAACACTGGAGGCAGCCTTGCTTCGGCGTCCGATGGTCGTCACCTACAGAATCAACTGGTTAACGTATCTGATATTTCAAATGCTTTCGCAAATCAAACTGTACGCGTTGCCCAACAATCTGGCCGGCAAAGAGCTTGTCCCGGAGTATATGCAGTCTCGTGCGACCGCCGAGAACCTTGGTCGCGCAACCGAAAATTTCCTGGCTCACCCGGCGGAATTGGAGCAGGTTCGCCGTGAACTTGACCAAATGGCGATCGCGCTGAGACAGGACGCTAGCCAGCGCGCAGCCGACACAGTTGTATCATTTATTGAGCAACACGAAACCGACACTAACAAACAGCAGAGTCAGAATGAAAGCAATACCGCCTGACGATCTGGCGAAGCTTGAGCGTATCTATCTCGAAGCCGGGGGTAGAGTGGCAGGTGTGGATGAAGCGGGGCGTGGCCCGCTTGCAGGCCCGGTTGTCGCTGCCGCGGTAATTCTGGACGCAAGCAAACCGATACCGGGTATCAGGGACTCGAAAAAATTGACAGCGTCCAGGCGGGAGGTGCTGTCAGAGGAAATAAAGACCGATGCACTGGCCTGGTCAATTGCATCCGCCAGCGTAGAAGAGATCGATTCATTGAATATTCTGCAGGCAACCATGTTGGCAATGGCTCGCGCGATCAACACCCTCGCGATGCCGCCAGTGGTGGTACTTGTTGATGGGAACCGGGCGCCAGCGATAGAGCATGAATGTCATACGGCGGTGAAAGGTGATGCCTGGGTGCCGGCGATCAGTGCCGCGTCAATACTCGCCAAGGTGGAGCGGGACCGAATCATGCTGGAGGCGGACAGGCAGTTGCCACACTATGGATTCGCTGCGCATAAAGGTTACCCGACGCGCGCGCATCTGGACGCGCTCGAACGTGAAGGGATCTGCGACATGCATCGAAAGAGTTTTGCGCCAGTGCGAAAATATATTTTCAGGTCGAAACAGGACCCAACTGACATCTAGCGGCTCCTGATTGACAGATATCGGCGGTGTCCCATCCGGTCACTTCCCGCATACCAGGACAAGGATTATGGTGAGACAGGTAAGAATGGTGCGCGGGTGCTCCACTGCACCTGCCTCGTTCCGTCCGGGTTTGTCTTGCCGATGTGCTGCAATACGGACGGCGGGGATGCACCGTTCTCGGCAGTGATTCTCCCGTCAAAATCAAGTTTCCCGGTTGAAAAGAGTTCCCAGCTCCCGGCGCCCTGTATCTGGATTGCGCCGCTACTGGTCGTCAGGCTGTAGTGCAAGACTTTTCCGTTCGCATCAAGATTAATGTTATACGAGCCCTGATTGCCGCGACCCAGCCAGCTCGAGGAGACTGACTCCAGATTAATCCGGGCAGCGCCGACAATCGAATTATTCGTCATACTGAGCGCTGTGGAATCCAGTAGAACGGTTCCCGTCAGGGATGCGTTGGCTAGCAACGGGTAGAAGAGGCTGATCGTACTGACTGGAAGGCGGGCCTGTACTTTGTTTATGTCGAGCGCGCTCCTGCCGATTTTGCCGTTTGTCGATATTCGAATTTGGTCAGACAGAAACTCCAGATCAAAGCCGAGACGGCCTATCGCCAGGTAGAGCGGATTAATTCGCCAACTGATTTCGCCCGAAGCAATTCGAGTGTGGCCAGGAGTGTGGAGAGTTGCCCGGGCTGAGCCGCGCCAGACCGTGCCGACAGGGTGAAATAGCGTCGCAGGAATATTGGCCTTGACTGCCGCCCATCCTATCCACGAGGCAGGCAAGAGGACAATCATGAAGCTGGTGTACAGCAACAATCCCGCTGCCATCCATCTCAGCCAGGCACGATCCCTCACGATCTGGAAGATAGGGTAATGCGTGCGGTAACGGTGCCGGCTACGTCCGACGCGCTAATGGTGGTCGTATTCACCCGGACTCCGAATTGTCGGTCAAGATTTAGCAGCCACTTGACCAGCTGGGTGTACTCAATTTGCTCGAAGGTTACCTGTGCGGTGGTCTCGTTCCTGGGCTCGAGGCTGCGCAGATTTTCCCGGATCCCGTGTGTCTCCAGAGACTTTTCCAGGGCTGGTAACAATCCGCCGGTCAGCTGAGACGCCGTAGAGCGTGGTGCCATCATAGACTGAATCCGCATTTCAGCCAGCTGTGTTTGCGCCAAGGGAACAGCAACCCTGAGTCGCTCGATAGCTCGATGCGCCGGTTTCCAGTAGAGATGGTAAATCGCCGTTAGCATGAGCGCAGTAAGCGCTACGGTTACCAGCACCCTTTCTCGCGCAGATCGGCTTTGCCAGTATCGGGTTGCTTTGGAGAAATACCCTGACAGATCATTAAGGAGAGTCATTTTTTCTCCAGAATAATCGAGGCAACAACCTTGCCTTCTTTCTGTCGCACTTGCCCGACGGAAAATCCAACTCCTTGTTCGGCAATAGTATTTTTCACAGTTTCCAGGGTTCGGTAGTCGGGCAACTCAAGCGTGACGGTTAGTGCTCGCGGCTGGTAGGCAATTTCCTTCGTCACTATTCCGGTGAACCTGCTCAATACCGGGCTGATGTCACCAAGCAGCGACAAAAAATCCGTGTCTGAGCTATTACTGCCAGCCAAGGGTTTCTGTGCCAGATTGGCCTGCATTTGCTTGTAGGGGTCGACAATTAACCCGGCTTCCTGCGGGAAGCGCTCTTTAAAAATCGCCGTCATTTCAGAGCGAAGTCCGGTGAACTGGTCGTTCAATCGCCACCACTCCAGACTAGTGAAGAATATGGTTCCAATCAACCAGGCGACTGTCAGATAGAAGGCCGGGCGGAACATCTGCGATAATCCGGTAACCCGCGTGCGTGGGGCGAACTCCTGTTGTAGTAAATTGATCGGTAGCTTGTTGGTCTCTGCGGCTTCCCAAAAGCCGGTATCTTCCACCAGCACTTCTAGGCCGAGCGCTTGCTTCCAGATATCCAGATTAAAACTAGCCGGTGGATTATGCACAATCAGTGTATCCGGCTTGGTCACCGACTCTTTCAGCGAAGAAATCAGAATAGATGGTGGGCTGTCTGCATCGATTTCGCATCGGAAGCCTGATCGAACTCCGGAGCGAACCCAGCAGACATCGCGTTCGCAGTGTAGCAGCCAGGCGCTGGCCAGTGTCGAGAGAGACAGCGTGATCGGCGTGATTGACTGCACCATCACTCCCGCCTCATCAAAAGCAGCCAGCCACTGCGTTAGCTTGTCGCGACGGGTGACGGAGACCGTCAGTAAATTGTCGGCCGATCGTTCAAACGTAAAGAACTGCTCCGAGGGATCATCGATGAGTTTTTCTTCCAGCGCGTAGGGAAGTGCTTTGGCAATCATGCTCCGTGATCTGGTGGGAATTGATATCCGGGTCAGCAGTGTTTCTTCGGCCGGTGACCAGACATGTGCCGGTACATTGCGTACGTCTGCGGGCAAATCGCTGAGTTGATCGATGCTTCCATGAGCAGTGACAGAGGATCCCTCATACTGGCACCAGTCAAGCTTGCCGGTTTCAGGCCAGCCACGGGGCAATCGTAAAACCAGGCGAAGATCCTGAGATCTCGTGGACCGCGTTTCGGTTTCTGCAGACCGGATATTCGTGAGCGAATTGGTCAGGTTGTTAAACAGGGTCGCCATGCCGGTTATCTTACCCGCTAGCCTCGGCGGCTGTCATATGAATCATCGGACGGGTTTTGCCAATGAGTCGACAAGGCAAGCCTGATTCGGGTCGATTTATCAGAGAAATGATCTGGTTGCGCTGGCGGCCATTGAGGGTTCTAGTCGTTACCAGAAAATAGTCTGTCCTGACGTCGATGGCGACCTTGCTCAATTTCTGATCGCTACCGGCCAGCGCCTGGATGTCAGCCGCCTTGCTTACCGGGTTTTTCGACAATGTTTTGGCAAGTGTTTCTGCAGCGGGCAGGGACATGTTGGTGAACACGGCGGCCAATACCGGGGGCGGCGCGGTGTTAATGTTGATCGCGGTCGCAGCTGGCAACGTCGTCACCAAGCCACTTAGCTTGGCCACAATTGCCGGTGTGAAGCCCCGAATCTGGCGCAGCTCGTCAATATCGGTCAAGGGCTGATTGGCGGCGCGATAGGGGGACTGGCTGGAGAGGTAGTCGACGTCTTCGGCGCCACCAGGCCTTGCCTGTGAGTCGGCATCCATCCAGTCAATCAGTGGCTCAACAAGCCCCTCGCTGATCGCCAGGAGTGTCAGGAGGCGGCGGAATGCACCGATATCTTCAGCGCTGGGCTGGCCGTTTTTCAGTAGATTATTCAGGTTGAAGCGCCCCTGGGCGTCTTCAATGGCTATCGAAACCTGTCCCGATTCGATTGGCAGCGTGATCCCCTGACCGGCCCATACTTCGCTCAGGTCATCTCTTTTATTGTTGGCGGCATCGCGCTCAAGAACGATCGTCGCCATGGCCAGCGCAGATCGGTAAGCATTTTCGCCCTGCGCTCGCTCAAGGATATTGCTGGACTGCCGGTACCAGATTTGTTGATTCAGACTCATGAACGCCGCAATGGACGAAACCACGCTGACGATCAATATGACGGTGACCAGTGCCAGCCCGTCCTCACGGCGATGCTTGCGTGATTGCGAGGGATCAACCATTGACGATGAACAGGCGACGAATCGCCTCCCGATTGCTGATTTTGATAGTCAACTCGACTCCAAGTGGAAGCGCTGCCCCGTTTTCTTCTACCGGCCAACCAGGAACCCACTGTTTGCCAGAATCATAAAAACGTAAATCAAATTGCTCCACGTCACTGATTAAAATGATCGACGAGGGCTCTTCGACGGGTGCACGATCCAGCGATGACCACACTTGTCGTCGCAGTTCTCCTTCACGCACACGATAGGCAATGCGCTGAATACCCGGCGCACGACTGGTGTCGAGAGTCCACCCACCTGTGCGAGTAAATTCAAGTGAGGGTGGGCTGACTTCTCGATCATCTACAGGACGACCGTTGAATGCCGCTACGGGGAAGCCAGAAACGTCACGTATTCTTCGAGGGCTGGCAAAGGCGAGATCGTCCTCGATTCTGGTCAGTACCAGAGCCAATTGCTGCCAGTAGCGGCGTTCCTGTTCAAGGTGTGCATCCTGATCGATGATGCGTATGAGCGTGCCATAACTGACGGCAGACACTACCGCAAAAATAACAATTGCGACCAGTAGTTCAAACAGGGTGAAACCCTTCTGGAACCGGAGGTGTATGTTATCCATCGGCTTACTTGACTCTTGTCGGGATGCGTACGAAATCCACCAGCGTAACCGACGCGCCAGCCGTGTCCTTTTCGCTGACTTCAACTTCAATTCGTCGGAGCCAGGTTTCCGGTGTTGAAGCAACTCTTCGGGTCCAGCGCCATTCCTTGCCAGCCATGCTTTCGCTGCCTTCGGCGGCCTCTGGGGATGGCCAGGCTTGCGTCATACGGATTAGTGTCAGCTCATTTTGTGCGACCCAGAGCGCGAGTTGACGGTCGCGAAGTGCTTCAGCGGTATCCGTTGACTGTATTGTTGTTCGTGAAATCGCTGCGAGTGCGATCGCGGCGATGACGAGGGCTACCAGCACCTCGATCAGGGTAAAGCCACGATCCGCGGTTACTCTCCTAGGCATTGCCGGATTTCACGGTCACCGTTCCGTCGGCGTGACTTTCGATGTGCCAACGATGTTGCTTCTGACTTATCGTTATCGCGATCAGCGGCATATCTCCCATTGGAGTAAAAACCAGGCTGGAGTCGGACTGATCTCGCTCCCGGTCCTCGATTTTTATCTGATCGACTGTCATATTGGCTGGCCAGATGCGTGGTCGGAACAATTCCTCATCATGGATTTCTTCCATTTCATTTTTGTCATTCAAGGTGAGAAAGTGGTACCCACCCGGCTCAAATCTCAACGCGTAGAGCTGACCTTCAAGAACCGAGGTTTGCTGCGTCATCTGCAGCAGCGCGGCAAGTCTATTCGCCTCGTCGCGAAGTTCCGCCGTACTATCGACGACAAGCCGGGACCCGATGCTGCCTGCCAGTATCGCTAGCAGGACCATCACCACCAGCAATTCCATCAGGGTAAAACCCCTCTGTTTTGGAAAGCAGCGAAACATCACCTGGCGCTGGCCTCCCAGTTGCCAATATCGGCGTTGTTTTCCTCGCCCCCGGATTCACCATCTGCACCCAGGGTAAAGACATCAATACTGCCGTGCACGCCGGGATTGAGGTATTGGTAGGGACGGTCCCAGGGGTCTTTCGGCAATTGATCGATGTAAGGCTGTTTCCAGTTCCGTGGGACCGGGTCAGTTTCAGGTTTTTTCACCAGTGCCTGCAATCCCTGCGCCGTGCTGGGATAAAAACCGTTGTCCAGTTTGTAAAGCTTCAGTACGCCGACAAGTGTCTGGATGTCGTGTTTGGCTGCGATCGCGCGCGCCTGATCGGTACGCCCCAGAAAGTTGGGCAATACCAGTGATGCGAGAATACCGAGAATGACCACCACCACCAGAATTTCCAGCAGAGTGAAGCCGCGTTGATTTAGATGTCTTCGCATAGAAGTCGATGCCTCATCAAATTATTAAACGATTCATTTCAAAAATGGGTAGAAGAATGGCGAGCACAATCATGAAAATAATGGCGCCTGCCACCAGAAGCAGGGTGGGCTCGAGTATTGCTGTCATCGCGCGCACGCGATTTTTCAGTTCGCGTTCCTGCGTTGCCGACGCCCGGTCCAGCATCGTATCCAGCTTGCCGGTAGATTCGCCACTGGCAATCAGATGAATTACCACCGGTGGGAACAGCCCCGATCGTTTAAGTGACTGGGAAAGATTGCCACCCTCGCGAACTGCCTTGTAGGCAGAATCCATTGCCGATCGCATCGGCAGATTGGCCGGGATCTCGCGCGCTGATTGCAATGCATTCAGTAGCGGGATCCCGCTACTGGTAAGAATGCCAAGGGTGCTGGTTATGCGCGCACTATTAACACCGCGTATGAGTCGGCCAACCAGCGGCAAGCCCAGCAGCAGTTGATGCCATCGATAGCGAATCTCTTCCTGCCGCAACATTAACCGGAAACCAGTGACAGCCAGCACCACGGCAACAAGCGCGTAGATGCCAGCCACCCTGATCAGGTCGCTGAGACCAATCAGTGCCGAGGTCAGCCAGGGCAACTCCTGACCGGTATTGAGAAACACCCGCGCCACCTGCGGAACGACATAAATCATCAGGCCGGTGACGGCAAGAAAAGCAACCAGTACCACGAGCGCGGGATAGATAAATGCCAGCAGTACTTCTTGTTGCAGACTCTGGCGACTTTCAGTGAAATCAGCGAGCCGGTCCAGTACGCCATCCAGTTGGCCGCTCTGCTCGCCAGCATCGACCATGTTCCGGTAGATCGGCGGAAAGGCAGAAGGGAAAGAAGACATGGCGGTTGCCAGTGATTGCCCCTCGAGTACTTTGGCGCGTACGCCGGCAATCATGGAGCGCGATCGTGTAGATTCTGACTGCTCAATCAGTGCGTTGAGACATTCCTCGATAGTCAGCCCGGCACTTATCAGCGTCGAAAACTGGCGGGTAAGAATGGCCAGTTCGTTTTTTGACATACCGCGTTGCCAGCCAACGTTCCTGTTTCGTTTTGATTCACGGTCGACTATGGGGTCGATGTGCAGTGGTGTAAGACCCTGGTCGCGCAAAGCCGATCGCACCTGGCGCTCTGCATCGCCCTCCAGCACGCCTTTTACTGTGCGCCCGTGGCTATCCAGTGCCTGATATTCAAACGCACCCATAACTATTCACGTGTGACCCGTACCAGTTCCTCCAGACTGGTCTCGCCCTGTTGCACCCAGCGGAGTCCATCCTGCCGTAAATTGCGCATGCCACGCTTGCTGGCATATTTGCGGATCTCGCCTTCGGCAGCACCGTCATGAATCATGCTACGCAAGCTGTCGTCTACCGTCAGTAACTCGTAGATGCCTGTTCGATGCAGGTAGCCGCTGTTGGCGCACTGTTCGCATCCGTCGGAGGTGTAAATCGATATGGATTCAGCTTTGGATTTGGGCATCTCCAGCAACGGGATTTCGGATTCGGTTGGATGATGCGGCTTCCGGCACGATGGGCAAATTTTTCGTACCAGGCGCTGGGCCAGAACGCCGCCAAGGCTTGAGGCAACCAGAAATGGTTCGACACCCATATCAATCAGTCGCGTAACCGCGCCCACCGAATCGTTGGTGTGCAGGGTAGCCAACACCAGGTGCCCGGTGAGACTGGCCTGAACCGCGATCTGCGCCGTTTCCAGATCACGAATTTCGCCGATCATGATGATGTCCGGATCCTGCCGCAACAATGCACGAAGTGCATTGGCGAAACTTAAATTGATCTTGCTGTTGACCTGGGTCTGGCCGATGCCATCCAGATTGTATTCAATCGGGTCCTCGACGGTCATGATGTTGTGTTGCTGAGTGTCGAGTTGAGACAACATGGCATAAAGCGTGGTGGTTTTACCTGAGCCCGTCGGGCCGGTTACCAGAATAATGCCGTGTGGCAGATGAATTAATTCCCTGAGCTCCGTCAGCGTTGAATCTGCCATACCAAGACTACTCAACTCCAGTCGACCAGCCTGTTTATCCAGCAGACGCATGACCACTCGCTCGCCATGGGCTGTCGGCAGTGTCGATACGCGTATGTCCACCGGTCGACCCGCAAGTCGAAGCGAGATTCGACCATCCTGCGGCAATCGCTTTTCGGCAATGTCGAGCCGAGCCATTACCTTGATTCGAGATACCAGCAGGCCATGGAGTTTTTGTTGCGGCTCCATGACGTCTCGTAGCACACCATCCAGACGGAAGCGCACGACCGAACGCGATTCAAATGGTTCCAGGTGAATGTCCGACGCGTTGTCCCGTACGGCCTGGCTCAGTAGGGCGTTGATCAGTCGTATAATAGGAGCGTCGTCTTCACTCTCGAGCAGGTCTTCCACCTTGGGCAGTGAACTGGTCAGGCTGGACAGGTCGATGTCATCACCGAAATCACCGACCAGGTCGGCAGCCTGATTCACTCCGCGCTCATACGCCTTGTTGAGCATCTGATCGAACGCGCCGTCGTCAAGCTCCGCGGTCCTGACCGGGAGCCCGAGGCTACGATCGATCTCCGCCAGAATTTCGCTGGCCACATTGCTACGCACCCAGGCGTTGAAATGGTTGTTCTCGCGCGATGAGAGAATCACGCCGTGACGTTTGGCAAAATGATAGGGAAGTTGTTTGACCACTTCCGTATCGAGAGTTGGGTGTTCAGTGACTGACATCACAAGTCGTTAAGGCCTTAACGGGAATCCGGGGTCGTGTCCGGGGTCGTGTCCGGGGTCGTGTCCGGGGTCGTGTCCGGGGTCGTGTCCGGGGTCGATGCCTGAGGTTCGGGTGAATCCAGTGGTGTCATGTGATCGACAATTTTCTGTTGTTCAACCGACAATCCCTTGTGGCGATCAATCAACGTCTGGTAGCGGTCGACGGTGAACTGCAGCGAGTCCACAGGCGACCTGACGATAGTCGGCCGCAGGAATACCATCAGGTTGGTCTTGACCTTGGTGTCCGATTTATACCGGAACAGGGCGCCCAGGATAGGAATGCTGCCCAGGCCAGGTACCTTCTGGGTATTGGTTTGCACTGTATCTTCAATCAAGCCACCTAGCACCACGGTATGCCCGTCATCAACCACCACGGTGGTCTCCAGCGAACGTTTCTTTGTCACCAGGTCCGTTGCGCCTGAAGTCAGTGCTGCCGGGATAACGCTTGATACCTCCTGGTAAATCTCGAGCTTGATCGCCCCACCTTCAGATATCTGTGGTTTGATTTTCAGCGTCAGACCAACGTCTTGACGGTCGATGGTTTGAAACGGGTTGACCGTACTCCCGGTGCCGGTTGCCTGGGCATAGCTGCCGCTGAGAAAAGGAACATTCTGCCCGACAATGATTTTTGCTTCGGCATTGTCCAGCGTCAGCAAATTTGGTGTCGACAGGATATTTGCCGAGCTCTGGGTTTGCAGTGCATTGGCCAGTCCGGCGAGGCTATTCACGGTAGAGCCATCCGGCAGGGTAATCGTGGGACCAAGGTATGCGAGTGAAAAGCCGCCTAATCCGGCGAGACCTTCCGGATTTGTGGCAATCTGGCCAATACCACCACCATCCACCTGCGGAAAGTTGATCATACCGGCCGCGGTGCCGGCCCCGGCTGGCCCTGCTGCTGCCCACTGGAAGCCGAGTTTCTGTGCCTTGTCGCTGGTAATTTCTGTAATCAGTGCCTCGACAAAGACCTGGGCGCGGCGAATATCGAGTTTCTCGATTACCGAGCGCAAGTTGTTGTATACCGAATCGGGCGCATTAATGATCAGCGCATTTGTTGCTTCGTCTGCCTGAATAAGTGAACTCGGTGCCCCGGTCTTTTTACCGCCTTGTGGCGTCGCTTCCAGCAACCCGCGCAGTACCTCGGACAAGGGCTTGGCTTCGGCATTGCGCAGATATACCACCCGGGTTGTGCCGCCGCCGCGCGCTGCAACATCCAGTTTGCTGATCAAGGATTTCAGTTGTGCCAGCTCACCGGGGTTGGTGGTGCGCAACAACAGGCTGTTGGTGCGCAAATCAGGAATGATTGTGCCCTGATTGATGTTTGGTCCCTTTGCCTGACCCGGTGTGCGGTTCGTGTTCAACCGGTTTATCAGATCGCCGAGGTCGAGTGCGGAGGCATGCTTCAACGGAATGACGGTAACCTCGGTGCTCGTCGGTTGATCGATCTCAGTGATAACCCGCGCCAATCGTCGTACATTTCGTGCGTAATCGGTGATTACCAATGCATTGGCGGGTGCGTAGGCCGAAAGCTGGCTGGTGGGCGCCATCAATGGGCGCAGCAGGGGTATCAGTTGGGTGGCGTTGCCATTCTGGATCACGATCACCTGGGTCACCATCTGGTCGCCACCAGCACGACCGACACCCGCGCTGGTGCTGGCATTCTGCTTGCCTTCGCCGACCGGCACAATTTTGACTATTCCACCAGGCCCGCTGACAGCAGTAAATCCCTGGGCCTTTAGCGCCGAAAGGAATATCTGGTACGCAGCGCCGCGTGAAACGGGCTTTGCCGAGATAATCGTAATCTTGCCTTTAACTCTAGGGTCAAGAATAAAATTCCTGCCGGTCAATCTGGATACGGTCTTGACTACGGCTTCAATATCGACTGCTTGAAAGTTCAGCAATACTTCCCCGTTGGTCACGGCGGGCGCGGCAATTTTTGCCGGTCGCGTCGGTATCGGTGTCGGAGTCGCTGCCGGTGCGGTGCTATCGGCTGCCCAGATCTCAAAGGCCAACGCAGGCAGCAGAAACAGTAGTAGTGATTTTGATCGCATGGTTATTATTATGATTTAAAATTATCTAGCGCAGTTGATAATGAAGTCGCTTTGATTGGCCGCCGCGATCAACCTCAATGTTGATCGCAATCAGGCGATCCAGGCCACCCATTTCACGATAGAAACGCATGGCATCATCGATCGTATTGATCGACTGACCGTTGACCTTCCTGATTACGTCACCGGAACGCAAGCCCGCTTGCTCATAGAGACTGCCCTTGACGATGTTGCGCATTTCGAAACCACCGTTGCTGTGAGGCACGACCAGCGCTTGCGAAAGAAGCGTGGGGGATCCCATTTGCGCCTGCAGCATGTTTCGGTCGATACGATACAGGTTGTCGTTGATTTTCTTTATTTCTCCGGAAGAAATCGTTGATGCCTTGTTCGGTCGCGACAACACCGACGACAAAGGCAGGGATGGCATGGTTTCCTGCAATACCAGGCTCTCGCGCGTGCCGCGGCGGAGTATAATTGCCCGGTCCGGATAAACCGCGTCAAGAATGGCGCTATGCGCGATTTCTTCCCCGATGGCGAAGGGTAGTTGATCTCGGCCGTCTACGCTGATGAGCGCCAGGCTTTCGCCGCCCGCGGCAACCACGCCAAGAAGCACGAAATTCAGGCTTGTAATAGGCGCATCTTTGGCATTTTCATCAGCGCCAGGATTATGGCCGAAAAGCTCGATAGCAAGCAGGCGATCGAGCTTTGTTTCGGAGGCTTGAGTGTTCGAGGAGGTATTGGTCAAGGGTGTCTGGGTTGTAGGTGGCGCGGGTGGCTGCAGCAGCATCCAGGTCCACTGAGCCATGCTCGCGGTGAGCAGTACCAGCGCCGCGCCATTTACCAGCCATACGAACGCACGCGTATTGATCACGCGATTGGTCCAGTAGCCGACATTTGACGCCAGTTCTTCCATTCCCCCCAGTTCCTCCCGGTTCGCGACCGATTATTATTCTATATTAAGTACATCATCGCAGAAGCGGATGAACATATTATTATGTCAAGTTTCGCAGCAAACTTACATCATTGAGCTAGGGAAATAGCATAATTAACTGAATTTAATAGAAAAAGGTATTCGTTTTGTCGGCAGGTGAGGTGTTCCCCCGGATTTACCGCGCGCCTTTCCCAAGACAGGCTTTTAGGTTCAAATACGCCGGTGAGCAGCCCATTCATTCATTTACACGTCCACTCTGAATACTCCCTCTACGACAGCATCGTGCGGGTGAAGCCACTGGTGGAGTCCGCGCGCGCCAACGGCATGCCAGCCGTGGCCCTGACCGACGTGGCAAATCTATTTGCCGTGGTCAAATTCTACCGTGCGGCAGAGTCCGCCGGGATAAAACCCATTGTCGGATCAGACGTCTGGATCGAGAACCCGGAAGACCACAACAAACCCTTCCGCCTGGTCATGCTGTGTCAGGATATCGAGGGTTACCGCAACCTGAGTCGCCTGTTAACACGTGCTTACCGGGAGGGACAGCACTCCGGACGCCCGTGTGTCGCGCGCGAGTGGTTGGCTGATCATAGTGAGGGGCTTATTGTTTTGTCCGCAGCGCTGGACGGCGACATAGGCCAGGCGATTTTATCAAGCAACAGGGAAGTCGCAGTCGATCTTTTGCGGCAATACAGCGAAACTTTTCCTAACCGTTTTTATCTGGAGTTGCAACGCACAGGCCAGCCATATCAGGAAGACTATGTTCATGCCGCCGTCGATCTCGCCGGTGAAACCGGCACACCGGTGGTGGCCACCAATCATGTGCAGTTTCTGAAGGCAGAGGAGTTTGATGCACACGAGGTGAGGGTCTGTATTCAGGACAGCCGCGTACTCACGGATGCACGTCGACCCAGGCGCTATACCCGGCAACAATATTTCCGTTCCGCTGAAGAGATGGTGGAGGTGTTCAGCGATATTCCTGAAGCCATTCAGAATACCGTCGAAATTGCGCGGCGATGCAACCTGCGTCTGAATTTCGGCGAATACTTTCTGCCACGGTTTCCTGTCCCGGAAGGCATGACCGTCGATGATTACTTGCGGGAAGAGTCGGCTCGTGGTCTGGAAAAGCGATTCGAAATTGTCAGGCGGGCTGACGAAAACGCGGACCGAGAGGAATACGACGAAAGGCTTGCGCTCGAACTTGATGTCATTATCAAGATGGGATTCCCGGGTTATTTTCTTATTGTTGCCGACTTTATCCAGTGGGCCAAAAACAATGATGTGCCGGTTGGACCGGGAAGGGGGTCCGGCGCCGGATCACTGGTTGCCTACTCACTCGGTATTACTGATCTTGATCCGATCAAGTATGAACTGCTGTTCGAACGATTCCTGAATCCCGAACGTGTGTCCATGCCTGACTTCGATGTCGACTTCTGCATAGAGGGGCGTGACCGCGTTATCGAATATGTGGCCGAGCGCTACGGCAAGGACAAGGTCTCGCAGATCATTACCTACGGCACCATGGCGGCACGGGCTGTAGTGCGTGACGTTGGCCGTGTGCTTGATCACCCCTATGGTTTTGTCGACAAGCTGGCGAAACTAATTCCGTTTGAAATCGGCATGACGCTGGACAAGGCGCTGGAAGCAGAGCCGGAACTGAAAGCGCGGTATGACCAGGAAGAAGACGTTCAAGAGCTGATTGATATGGCGCGGACGCTTGAGGGCCTGGCGCGTAATGCCGGCAAGCATGCGGGTGGTGTGGTGATCGCGCCGTCGGCATTGAGTGATTTTATGCCCCTGTACCTGGAGCAGGGCGGCAAGCAGCCGGTCTCGCAACTGGACAAGGACGATCTCGAGGCAATTGGCCTGGTGAAGTTCGATTTTCTGGGGCTACGCAATCTCACCATTATCGATAAGGCTGTGAAAGCCATCAATGTCGAGCGCAAGGCCGGGGGCGAAGAGCCGTTGGTGATTGATCAGCTACCGATTGATGATGTCCCGACCTATGACCTGCTCAAGGCATGCAAGACCACCGCGTTGTTCCAGCTGGAGTCGCGCGGCATGAAGGATTTGATCCTGCGCCTCAAGCCGGACAATTTTGAAGAGATTGTGGCGCTGGTTGCGCTGTTCCGGCCAGGGCCGCTGCAGTCCGGCATGGTTGATGACTTTATTGATCGCAAACACGGGCGCTCCCGTGTCGAGTACCCGCATCCAAGTCTTGAACCAATTCTGAAGCCAACCTACGGCGTCATTCTGTACCAGGAACAAGTGATGCAGATTGCCCAGGTGCTATCGGGGTATACGCTGGGTGGTGCTGACTTGTTGCGACGCGCGATGGGCAAAAAGAAGCCGGAAGAAATGGCGCGACAACGTGACGGATTCGTCAAAGGGGCAGTCGAGCGATGGGAGGATGTGGATGAACGAAAGGCGGCATATGTTTTCGACCTGATTGAGAAATTCGCCGGTTACGGATTCAACCGCTCACATTCGGCCGCCTACGCCCTGATCGCCTACCAGACCGCCTGGCTCAAGGCGCATTACCCTGCTGCATTCATGGCGGCGGTGCTCTCATCGGACATGGACAACACCGACAAGGTGGTGACCATGCTGGCCGAGTGTCGCGAGATGGAACTGGAAGTCTCTTCGCCGCAAGTCAATCGTTGTCACTATGAGTTCCGCCCGGTTGACGACAAGACGATCCTCTATGGAATCGGGGCGATCAAGGGAATCGGTGAGTCCGCGATTGAATCTGTGCTTGAAGCCAGGGAGCAGGGCGGGCCGTTCGCAGATTTGTTCGATCTTTGCCGGCGCATTGACTTGCGCAAGGTCAATAAACGCGTACTCGAGTCGCTGATCCGATCGGGCGCGCTCGATGAACTTGGTACGCATCGCGCGAGCCTGATGGCGACGCTGAATACCGCTTTGCAGTCTGCGGGGCAGTACTCAAAAGATCTGGAGGCAGGCCAGAGTGATTTGTTCGGCGGCGGTGAAGTATAAACGCCTGTGCATGAGTATGTTGAAGTACCCGAGTGGAGCGAGGAGCAAAGGCTGGATGGAGAGAAGGATACGCTCGGCCTCTATCTGAGCGGTCATCCGATTGCGCGTTATGAAGATGAGCTCGCACACATTACCGGCAGCTCTATTGCCGACCTGAACGGCACCAAGGAGCGCGCCGTCGTCGCGGGACTGATCGTGGCCATCCGTACGATGCAGACCCGGCGCGGTGACCGCATGGCCTTCGTCACCCTTGACGATCGCACCGGGCGCCTCGAGCTTGCCGTGTTCGCGGACCTGTTCAGCGCATCACGCGATTTGCTGGTCAAAGATACGCTGCTGATCGTCGACGGCCAGCTGAGCATCGATGAATATACGGGCGGATTCAAAATGCGGGCAGATAAGCTCTATAATATGGATCAGGCAAGATCAGCATTTGCCTCCCGCGTAGTGATAGATGTCGATTCAGAACTGGCAAAAAACGGGTTTGTCGGCGAGCTAAAGCAAATACTTGGCCCTGCAACGAATGGCGGCTGCCCGGTGTACCTGAATTACTACAATCAGAACGCGGCGGCGGAAATATTACTGGGCGAGGAGTGGGCAGTGACACCGACTGAAACTGTTATCGAACGGCTGGAGGACCTCGCAGGCGAGCAGCGCGTTCACATTGTATACTCTTAATACTAAAGGAATTGTTGCGGGTCTGTGGTAATCTTCCCGCCCGTTCAGTAGCACCAGTTTAGAGCCTAGACCGCATGAACAATCATTATCTGGATTTTGAAAAACCGATTGCCGACCTCGATGCCAAGATCGAGGCGCTCCGCTATGCGGGCGATAGCAGCGACGCCAATATTGGCGAAGAAATCGGTCGTCTGGAGACCAAGAGCAAGAAACTGACGGAAAATATTTTTTCGTCGTTGAATTCCTGGCAGGTGTCACAGGTGGCGCGTCATCCGCAGCGCCCGTATACCCAGGACTATATTTCCCGCATTTTTACCGATTTCCAGGAGCTTCACGGCGATCGGCTTTATGCCGATGATCCAGCAATTATGGGCGGCGTTGCCCGTCTTGATGGACGCCCGGTCATGCTGATCGGGCATCAGAAGGGTCGCGACACCAAAGAAAAGCTGACCAGAAACTGGGGTATGCCTCGACCCGAAGGTTATCGAAAAGCCATGCGCCTGATGCACATGGCGGAACGGTTCGGGATGCCGGTAGTCACCTTTATCGATACCCCTGGCGCCTATCCTGGTGTCGGGGCCGAGGAGCGTGGTCAGAGCGAGGCCATCGCCCGCAATCTATTCGTCATGGCAGGGCTGACCGTTCCCATCATCAGTGTCGTGATTGGCGAGGGCGGTTCCGGCGGCGCTCTGGCTATCGGTGTCTGTGATCGTCTGATGATGCTGCAATTCTCGACTTATTCGGTGATCTCCCCTGAAGGATGCGCCTCGATACTCTGGAAAAGTGCGGACAAGGCGTCACAGGCAGCCGAGGCAATGGGCATTACTGCGCAGCGACTGAAAGAACTTGGGCTTGTGGACGAGATTCTGCCGGAGCCGCTGGGTGGTGCGCAGCGTGATACGGATGCGATGGCGGCGACCCTGAAGTCGGCACTGATCGCCTCGGTCAAGGATCTGGTCGAGATTGAAACCGACCGCCTTGCAGAGCTGCGCTACGAGCGCCTGATGAATTTCGGTGTCTTCGAAGAAAAAAGTTAATCCTTTCTCCGCCGAATCGCTGGCGGAGCAATTGTCCTACCTGTTGCCGTCCGGCCACGGCAGCCACCTCAAGCTTGCTCTCAGTGGCGGTATCGACTCAATGGCGCTACTACGAGCGCTGGTGGAACTACGCGCGCCGGCACAATGGCAATTAAGCGCGATCCATATCAATCACGGCCTCAGCCCTGCTGCAGAAGAGTGGGCGCGCCATTGTCAGGAGGCCTGTGATCGGTTCGACGTGCCCCTTAAGGTCGAGTCCGTCGCAGTAGTAAGGCAAGGGCGCGGGCTGGAGGCGGCGGCAAGGGAGGCGCGCTACGAGGCACTGGCGGCACATATTCGGGCTGACGACGTGTTATTGACTGCCCATCACCGGGACGACCAGCTCGAAACGGTGTTGTTGCACCTCGTCCGCGGGACCGGGGCCCATGGGCTGGCTGGTATGAGCCCCTCCCGGGTCTTTTCCGGTGGACTGCATGTACGTCCACTGCTCACGTTCAGTCGCGATGCAATTGAGCAGTACGCAAACGATAACGAACTGGACTGGATCAGCGATGAATCCAATGACGACACCCGATTCAGTCGCAACTACCTGAGGCACGAAATTGTTCCTCGTCTCAAGCAGCATTGGCCCGCGGCCGAGGCGGTGATCGCCCGTTCGGCCGGCCATGCCGCCGCCGCCAGTGAATTGCTGGAGGAGATCGCGCGACAGGATTTGCAGTTATGCGCCGGCGTCGAGGCGAACAGCCTGAGTCTTTCGGGCTGCCAGGCGTTAACGCGAAGCCGACTTCAAAATCTCTTGCGTCACTGGATTGCGGCGTCACCACTGGCACCGGTATCGTCGCGCCATATCGACCAGATCATGCAGCAAGTACAGCAGCCATCCCGTAGTGGTCACGCGCTGGTGACCTGGCCCGGTGGCGGATGTTATCGCTATCGCGATGAACTGAGATTGACCGCTCACGCCAGCGTCCCCGATGGCGATTTCGAGATTTCATGGAACCCGTCGGATGTCGCGACCATTTCTGCCCTCGGGATTGCTGTGAGCATGACCCCGGCTACGGGCCACGGCCTGGCAGCCGAGCGGGTGCGGGACGGTAAAATTGTGTTGCGCAATCGTCGTGGCGGTGAATCACTGCGCCTGTCCGGCCGCCGCCACCGACACCGTTTGAAAAAGCTGTTTCAGGAGGCGGGTGTATCGCCGCTGGAGCGGGATCGCTTGCCACTGGTCTACATCGACGGCGAATTGGCTGCGGTCGGTAACCGCTGGATTGCAGAATCGTTCGCCGCCCGCAACCGGGAACCCGGTTTCGTGCTGGAAATCAGAGATTTTTAAATCAATTTCCGTTATCGAGTTGTGGAACCGGCCAGCATTTGGTAGCTTCTACTTCCGTTTGGGGCACACCTTCCCTCATTCCTGAACGGGCTCATGACCAAATATATTTTCGTTACTGGCGGTGTTGTTTCTTCCCTCGGGAAGGGTATTGCCTCCGCTTCTCTGGCCGCCTTGCTCGAAGCGCGCGGACTCAAAGTTACCCTGTTAAAGCTGGACCCGTATATCAATGTCGATCCGGGTACGATGAGCCCGTTTCAGCACGGCGAAGTCTTCGTTACCGAAGACGGTGCCGAAACCGATCTGGACCTGGGCCATTACGAGCGTTTTGTTCGCACTACCATGACCCAGAACAACAACTTCACTACCGGAAGGGTTTATTCAAATGTGATCGCCAAGGAACGTCGCGGCGATTACCTCGGGGCAACGGTGCAGGTGATTCCGCATATCACCGATGAAATCAAACGTTGTATTGAAGTGGGCGCCGACGACGTGGATGTCGCCATGGTCGAGATTGGCGGTACTGTCGGCGATATTGAGTCCCTGCCGTTTCTGGAGGCCATCCGCCAGATGGGTGTCGAGCTCGGACATGACCGGGCAGTGTTCATGCACCTCACACTGGTGCCATACCTGTCGGTTTCCGGTGAAATCAAGACCAAGCCCACCCAACACTCGGTTAAAGAGCTGCGTTCGATTGGTATTCAGCCGGATGTGCTGTTGTGTCGCGCCGATCGCTACTTGCCTGAATCCGAACGACGAAAAATTGCACTGTTTACCAACGTTGAGGCGCGCGCCGTTATCTCGGCGGTCGACGTCGACAGTATTTACAAGATTCCGGGCCTGCTTCATCAGCAGCAGCTTGACGATATCGTGGTCGAGAAACTTGGCCTGGACCTGCCACCGGCGGATCTGTCGCAGTGGGAGAAGGTTATCCAGGACATGGAGCACCCGGAAGCCGAATTGACCGTGGCCATGGTAGGCAAGTACGTTGATCTGACCGAGTCGTACAAATCCCTTTCCGAGGCGCTGATTCATGCCGGTATACATACCCGCACCAAGGTAAACATTCGTTATATCGACTCCGAAACGATTGAGACCGATGGAACCGGACAACTGGAAGGTGTCGATGGAATCCTGGTACCGGGCGGATTCGGTGAGCGGGGCACCGAGGGGAAGATAATGGCGATCCGCTATGCCCGTGAAAAACAGGTTCCCTATCTCGGTATTTGTCTTGGCATGCAGCTGGCTGTGATTGAATTTGCCCGCCATGTCGCCGGTCTCGATGGTGCCCACAGTACTGAGTTCAGCTCCGAGACACCGGCGCCTGTGATCGCGTTGATTACCGAATGGGTGAACGCCGATGGTAAAATCGAACAGCGCGATTCCGGCAGTAACCTGGGTGGCACCATGCGGCTTGGAGGTCAGGAATGTATTCTGACGCCCGGGACTCATGTGCGCGAACTCTACGCCAAAGACGCGATTGTTGAGCGCCATCGCCATCGATACGAATTTAACAACCAATATCGTGAACAACTGGAGAAGGCGGGGCTGATAATTGCGGGTACCTCGACGGACAAGAGCCTGGTTGAAATTGTAGAATTACCGGATCATCCGTGGTTTGTTGGTGTACAATTCCACCCCGAATTTACTTCGACGCCGCGCGACGGTCATCCACTCTTCAGTGGGTACATTGATGCCGCGCGGGTGTACAGCGCCTCACGTAGCAAACAAAAGGCAATCGCTTAGATGAAATTGTGCGGATTTGAAGTCGGCCTTGATCGGCCGCTGTTTCTGATCGCCGGTCCCTGTGTGATCGAGTCGGAACAACTGGCTATGGATACGGCTGGACAGCTGAAGGAAATTGCTGACCGGCTGGGAATGCCGTTTATTTACAAGTCGTCGTTCGACAAGGCCAACCGTAGCTCCGGGGCGTCGTTTCGTGGGCCGGGCATGGATGAAGGATTGGCGATTCTGCAGGCGGTCAAAGACAAAATCGGTGTTCCCGTGCTGACTGACGTGCATGATATTCCGCAGATCGAAGCCGTCGCCGCTGTGGCCGATGTGCTGCAGACGCCGGCATTTCTGTGTCGGCAAACCGACTTTATCCAGGCGGTGGTCGCTGCTGGCAAGCCTGTCAATATCAAGAAAGGACAGTTTCTGGCTCCAGGCGACATGAAAAATGTCGTTGATAAGGCGGTCACCGCCGGAGGAAGCGATCGGGTGATGGTTTGTGAGCGCGGCGTCAGTTTTGGCTATAACAACCTGGTGTCGGACATGCGCTCACTGGCAATCATGCGTGATACAGGTTGTCCGGTGGTATTCGATGCTACGCATTCGGTGCAGTTACCAGGCGGACAGGGCACGCTTTCAGGTGGCCAGCGGGAATTCGTGCCGGTACTGGCGCGGGCCGCGGTGGCGACCGGCGTCTCGGGTGTATTTATGGAAACTCACCCCGATCCGGACAAGGCGCTCAGCGACGGACCCAATGCCTGGCCGCTGGGGAAAATGGAGTCACTGCTGGAGACGCTGATGGAGATCGACACCGTGGTGAAACGCCAGGGTTTTCCAGAGTCCAACGGCTGAGCCTCGGGCAAATATTTTTATCTGAACACCAATACTTTTTTCGGGCGAAACAACAATGCCAATGATTACCCAAGTACATGCGCGCGAGATCCTAGATTCGCGTGGCAATCCCACTGTTGAAGCAGAAATTACCCTCGAGTCCGGCGCCTTCGGTCGCGCATCCGTGCCGTCCGGCGCCTCGACTGGCGAACGGGAAGCCGTTGAAATGCGAGACGGGGACAAGAAGCGCTACGGAGGCTTGGGTGTGTCCCGGGCTGTACAGAATGTAAACGGAGAGATACGTGAGGCGCTGCTCGGTCAGGACGCGCGCCATCAGGAGCAGGTCGACAAAATCATGATCGAGCTGGATGGTACAGAGAACAAGAGCCGTCTTGGTGCGAATGCGATCCTGGCGGTATCCCTCGCGACTGCGCGAGCGGCAGCCGATCACGCGGATGAGCCGCTCTATCGTCATCTCGGAAAAGACAATGCGTACCTGATGCCGGTACCGATGATGAATATTATTAACGGCGGCGCACACGCCAACAACAGTGTCGACCTGCAGGAGTTCATGATTCTGCCGGTCGGTGCACCAAGCTTTTCCGAGGCGCTACGCTATGGCACCGAAATCTTTCACTCACTCAAGAAGGTGCTGAGTGACAAGGGGCTGAGCACCACGGTTGGCGATGAGGGCGGGTTTGCGCCCAACCTGGAGTCAAACGAGGCGGCAATTCAGGTGATCCTCCAGGCTATCGAGGCCGCTGGTTATAGACCAGGGCAGGATATTTATCTCGGCATCGATGCTGCGAGTTCCGAGTTTGTGAAAAATGGAAAATATCACCTGACTGCTGAAAATGCCGAACTCACCTCGGCCGAGTTTGCTGACTTGTTGGCCGGCTGGGTCGATCAGTATCCGATTATCACCATCGAAGATGGCATGGGTGAGAACGACTGGGATGGCTGGGCAGTATTGACCGAGCGACTGGGCAAGAGGGTGCAGCTGGTAGGAGATGATCTCTTCGTCACCAACACCAAAATCCTGGCCGAGGGTATCGAAAAAGGCATCGCCAATTCGATTCTGATCAAGGTTAATCAAATCGGGACATTGACCGAGACACTTTCGGCCATCTCGATGGCGCGAAAGGCGGGTTATACCGCCGTCGTGTCGCACCGCTCCGGAGAGACGGAAGACACCATTATTGCCGATATCGCCGTCGCAACCTGTGCCGGACAAATCAAGACCGGTTCCCTGTCGCGCTCTGATCGTGTTGCGAAATACAATCAGTTGCTGAGAATCGAGGAAGCGTTGGGGGATGCCGCACCCTATCCGGGTTTGAAGGCGTTTCCGATGCTGGGCTAGCGCCGGTATCTGGCTGATTTTGCTGAAAAATGATTCAACTTCTGGACAACAGCCGGTAAGATAGCTCTTGTGAAACCTGTTGCCTACGTGCTTATCGGTTTTTTTGTGCTGCTTCAGTACCCGCTGTGGTTCGGCAGCGGGGGCGCGCTGGCGTATTGGCGACTGCAACAGGGGATCGATTCCCAACGCGAGGAAAATGCGACGTTGCAGGAACGTAATCGCGCGCTCCAGGCGGAAGTGGTTAACCTCAAGAGCGGCCTGGATGCGATAGAAGAACGGGCTAGAGCAGAGCTTGGCATGGTCAAGCGCGATGAAACGTTCTATCAGGTTGTCACCAACAAAACCAAGTAAACCCGGCGCCCCGCAGTACTTCGATTATTCCTTTATCAGCGTGTCGAAAAGTAGCCGCATCTGTGCCTGATTGGCGCTGCGCCTGGTTACAGCGGCAGTAGTGCCACCACAACAATCGTCAGAATTACCGAGAATACCAGTGCGATCAGATCGCCGGATCGATCATTAACGAGCATTGTTAGTGCTGTCTGCCGGGTTGGCTTAAGAAAAGACATGTAACTCCTCCTGCTATCCGCAAATCAGTGTCTGCGGTTTCTAATGTGTACCGCCGGTCGTACCGGCGTCGCTGGCAAGATTCTTCCGATTACGACGAAAGGCCTTGAGCAAATAATTCAAGCATATGCCTAAATGGTGGGCAAGCACGTCGGACGGTCAGGTTGGAACGTTCATCTGGCCACGGTGTTTGTTATCGTGACTCAGTCCTCTTTGGCAGCGGGCAGGTCATAAGGCAGATCACGAATATCAAGCAAGGCACCATCGGTCGCGCCGAGATGAACTTCACCTTCGGTCACCGCGCGGATCTGCATTACCGCAAGCAGGTCATAGCCACCATCGGGCGAGATTTGAGCGTCGACGACTGTGCCGGCAGATTGCTCGCGAAACGAAGGCGCGAACACACTTTCGCCCGGTACAGGCCGAGCATCGACACTGACATGGGCTCGATACATGCGCTGCTTGAGCTTGCCGAGATACTGCATGCGCGCGACGATTTCCTGCCCCGGGTAACAACCTTTTTTGAAATTCACACCGTCCACGACGTCCAGATTGGCCATCTGCGGCACGAAGGCCTCACTGGTCTGCTCAACCACGCTTGGCATTCCGGCCATGATATCGAGCCATGACCAGGCGGCGCTGCCAACCTGCGTACACTGTGGCGATAGCTGTTGCCAGATTTGTGTGATCGCGCTTGTTTCGCCGGTAACCAGGAAGCGAGGGTGCGGTCCATCAAGCCTGACGGCCGAATACTGTTCCGTTTGCGTGGTGTCGTTTGTGTTTGCCGGGAGGGTGCCAATTGCATCAGCCAGGATTGTTGCAGCCTCGGGTCCGGAGACACCAATGCTGACAAGATCCTCCGCGGGTTCAAGGGTGACCCTGGCGCGCATCACGTACATGCGTAGTCGTGGTAGCACGGTGTCCACCACTTTTCTGGGCGCCAGTAGCATCAATTCGTCGTGGTGAGAAAAAATACGGAACAAGGCCAACATTCGACCCTTGGGTGTGCAATAGGCACTGATCTGGCTGTGCGATTCGCTAACCTGATTCAGGTCGTTAGAAAGCTGACTCAACAAAAATGTTATCGCGTCTTCTCCCGTCGCCCGAATCAGGGTGAGATGGGAAAGGTCAATCAGCACATTGGTTGCCGACGCGGCCCGGATCTCGTCGATTGCCGGGTTGAACTGCGACCCGGCATCGCTGTTGAATACAGCGCCACTGTCGGTAAGAATCGATTGCCAAAGCTGGTTCACCTGATTGCGCCTCGCGACTGTCTATGATTTAGTGAGCAAATGTACTCATGCGGGCAATGATAATCAAAACCCTGGAGTAAGGAAGCGCGGTGAATGCCAATCAACAATAATAATTTTGTGGATAAGTCAGCGCATCGACCGGTATTCCTGAACCTGCTTGTAATCCGCCTTCCCATTGGCGGCGTCGTATCCATTCTCCATCGTATCAGCGGCGTGATTCTGGTTTTGCTGATCCCGCCTGGCATCTACCTGCTGGACCGGTCGCTGTCGGACCCGGCGTTTTTCCTGCAGCTGCAGCAGTGGCTGGGCCTGGGGTGGATTAAGGTCTCGGTGTTCCTGGTAGCGGGCCTGTTGTTTCAGCATTTCTTATCCGGCGTGCGCCATCTTGCCCTGGATATCGATTGGGGTATTAGCCGACGGGCGGCGAGAATCAGCGCTTGGCTTACTTTTACTGGTACAACGTTGCTGTTAGTGGCGATGGGTCTCTGGTGGTAATGAAAATGCGCGTAACAAGCAGCTCCCATAGCGGCCTTGGCGAGTGGCTCGTTCAACGTGTCAGCGCGGTCTATCTCGGTGTCTTCCTGGTGTTCCTCGTGGTCAGGTTTAGCTTCTGGCCGATCGCTGATTTTGATTCCTGGCGAAGCTGGTTCGCTTTGTCCTGGGTTCGGGTTTTCTGGCTGCTCGCCTTTGGCAGCCTGTTGTTACACGCGTGGATCGGCATGCGCAGCGTCTTCATGGATTATGTAAAACCGTTCAGGGTACGTCTTGCACTAACCCTGGTGTTTGCCAGCGGCCTGCTGGCGAGCGCGCTGTGGGTCATCGAAATTCTGTTCGGTAGGGGCGCCTGACCTTGACCATCGCCACACGTCGTTTTGATTGCCTTGTTATCGGCGCCGGTGGCGGTGGATTGCGATCTGCGCTGCAGCTGGCACAGGCAGATGCCCATGTTGCCGTGGTATCGAAAGTCTTCCCGACCCGTTCTCACACAGTCGCCGCTCAGGGTGGTATGAACGCGGCACTGGGCAACGTATCGCCGGACAACTGGCATTGGCATATGTACGACACGATCAAGGGCAGCGACTATCTTGGCGATCAGGATGCTATCGAGTACATGTGTCGAGCTGCTTCTCGACTGGTGATTGAGCTGGAACATTATGGTGTACCGTTCACCCGACTGGAAAATGGGCGCATTTATCAGCGTGCATTTGGTGGCCAAAGCCAGAATTTTGGAGGTGACCAGGCCGCGCGAACCTGCGCCGCCGCTGATCGAACCGGGCACGCAATTTTGCATTCGCTTTACCAGCAAAACCTCAAGGCAAAAACACACTTCTTTGACGAGTTCTTTGTCGTGGATCTGCTCACCGATAAAGACGGATCAGTGCTGGGCGCACTGGTGACTGATATCGAATCCGGTGAGCCATTGTTGATCGAGGCCAAGACAACTTTGCTCGCCACCGGCGGTGCCGGGCGTATGTTCCGGACGACTACGAATGCCATGATCAACACCGGCGATGGGATGGCGATGGCGCTGCGTTCCGGGGTGCCGATTCAGGATATGGAGTTTTTCCAGTTTCATCCGACTGGCATCGCCGGTGCCGGTGTGCTGATTTCCGAGGGCGTGCGCGGTGAGGGCGGCTACCTGATCAACAGTAAGGGTGAGCGCTTTATGGAGCGCTATGCACCCACTGCCAGAGATCTTGCAAGTCGCGACGTGGTTAGCCGGGCAATTGCTACCGAGATCCGCGAGGGAAGGGGTTGTGGGCCTAACAGGGATCACGCTCTGCTTAAAGTCGATCATCTGGGAGCGGAAATTGTGAAAAAACGCCTGCCCGGGGTTCGCGAGCTGGCCCAACGATTTGCCGGGGTGGATCCTGTGTCGCAGGCGATACCGGTATACCCCACCGCGCATTACACGATGGGCGGAATCCCGACCAACCGTCACGGGCAGGTGGTGGTGCCCGTTGCTACCGGTCCGGAGGAAGCGATTCCCGGATTCTATGCCGTAGGCGAATGCGCCTGCGTATCGGTCCACGGCGCCAATCGGCTGGGGGGTAATTCCCTGCTTGATATCGTTGTTTTCGGCCGCGCAGCCGGTAATCACATTCTGGAATATCTGGGCGAGAATCGGCATCACCGACCGGTGCCGGAGGCGAGTATCGAGCGTGCACTGACGCGTTTGCATCGCTGGGACAAGAAGGGTGACGGCGAATCCGTTGATGAACTAAAAGAGGAGCTCGCCCGAACCATGGAAGACTATTGTGGGGTGTTCCGCACACAAGAGGTGCTGGACGATGGCGTTAGCAGGGTGCTGGCGCTGGAGGGGCGTCTACAGGATGCAACGCTGAAAGATCATAGCAAGGTCTTCAACACCGCCCGTATTGAGGCGCTGGAGCTGGAGAATCTGATGGACTGCGCTATCGCAACAGTAGTGTCCGCAGCGGCGCGCACCGAGAGCCGAGGTGCACATTCCAGGCTCGATTACCCGGAACGGGATGACAGCAACTGGCTGAGACATACACTGTTCACCAAGGCCGGTCGGCAGCTTGATTACAAGCCGGTGCGACTGAAACCGCTGTCGGTAGAAAGCTTCAAACCAAAACCGCGCGTCTATTGATTTCAGGAGCTGGCGATATGAAATTTTCAATTTATCGATTTAATCCTGAAACCGATAAAAAACCCTACATGCAGGATTACGAGCTGGCCGATGACAGTGGTGCCATCATGTTGCTGGACGCGTTACTTTTGCTGAAGCGCGCGGATGATAGTCTCGGATTTCGTCGATCCTGCGGAGAGGGGGTATGCGGTTCTGACGCCATGAACATTAATGGCCGAAACGGTCTTGCCTGCATCACGCCACTGAAGGAATTGTCGCAGCCAATCAAGTTGCGGCCCGTGCCCGGGCTGCCCGTAATACGGGACCTGGTTGTCGACATGGAACCGTTTTACCGACAGTACAAGTCAGTGAAGCCGTGGCTGATCAATGACGATCCGCAGCCGGAAATCGAGCGCCTGCAGACACCAAAGGAACGCGAACAAATTGACGGACTTTACGAGTGCATCTTGTGCGGCTGCTGCTCCACCTCGTGTCCGTCGTTCTGGTGGAACCCGGACCGCTTTCTTGGTCCCGCGGCACTGTTACAGGCCTGGCGATTCCTGGCGGACAGTCGCGACATGGCCACCGGCGAACGCCTGGACGAGCTGGAGGATCCCTACAAGCTGTTTCGCTGCCATACCATCATGAATTGTACCGATGCCTGCCCGAAAGGACTGAACCCGACCCGGGCCATCGGGCAAATCAAACAGATGCTACTCAAACGTCAATTATGACCGCGGAGAGTGAAGCGCTTAGGCGATTACGTTGGCGTTGCCGTCGTGGCCTGCTCGAACTTGATCTGGTATTTCAGCGATTTCTGGATCGACAGTACGCGTCGCTGAATGCTGACGACAGGGCTGCGTTTCATCGTCTACTGGAATTGCAGGACAATACTTTACTTGCCTACCTGCATGGTAACGAAATTCCTACGGATTCTGACCTTATCCAGATTATTAAGAAAATGTAATAATCTGTTGTATTATAACAATAAAATACTATCCTAACAGGCTCTGCGACTGCCGTAGAAAGAGACGGTGGCGAGTGGACTATGCGGCTTCAATAACGCTGGCATCAAAATTTGCCGGCGTCATGATAGTGTTTTCGGGAGTCCCCGGCTTCGTTTCCGGGTAATCGCGGGTGTAGTGCAGGCCGCGACTTTCCTTGCGTGTCTGCGCGCTTCGAATGATCAGCTCGGCCACCATCACCAGGTTGCGCAGTTCGATCAGGTCGTTGCTGACCCTGAAGTTGGCGTAGAACTCGCGAATTTCTGCCTGCAACAGTGTGGCACGGTGCAATGCACGCTCAAGGCGTTTGTCGGTTCGAACAATGCCGACGTAGTCCCACATGAATCGCCGTAGTTCGTCCCAGTTGTGAGATACCACAACCTCTTCGTCAGGATCGGTTACGCGACTCTCATCCCAGGCGGGCAATTCAGAAACCAGTGGCGTCGAAGTATCGCGCCGCAGACTGATGTCTTCGGCGGCTGACTGCGCAAACACGACACATTCCAGTAGCGAGTTACTGGCAAGCCGGTTTGCGCCATGCAATCCGGTATGCGCACATTCACCAATCGCATAGAGCCCGTCCAGGTCTGATCTTCCCCGGTGGTCGGTGACGACGCCGCCGCAGGTATAGTGAGCCGCCGGGACAACCGGGATCGGTTCGCGCGTCATGTCATAACCAAGATGCTTGCAGATCTTGTAAATATGCGGAAAGTGTTCGGTGATGAACTCGGGGCTTTGATGGCTGATATCGAGCAACACGTGATCCAAACCATGCTTTTTCATTTCGTAATCAATGGCGCGGGCAACGATATCGCGCGGAGCCAGCTCTGCCCGCGGATCGTGGTGCTTCATGAAGGCGGTGCCGTCGGGCAAAGTCAGTCTGCCGCCCTCACCACGGACTGCTTCCGATATCAGGAAAGATTTGGCATGCGGGTGATACAGGCAGGTTGGGTGAAACTGCACAAACTCCATGTTGGCGACCCGGCAGCCAGCTCGCCAGGCAATTGCCACGCCATCGCCGGTCGAGGTATCCGGGTTGCTGGTATAGAGATATACCTTTGACGCACCGCCGGTAGCCAGTACGGTAAAATCAGCGGCAAAAACCTCGACCCGGTCTTTTTCCTTGTCCAGTACATAGGCTCCGAGGCATCGATTTAATCCGTCCAGTCCGGTTTTGTGGCGGGTAACCAGGTCGATGGCGATGTGGTGTTCCAGTAGTTTGATGTTTGGGTGCTGGCGGACCTGTGATTCGAGTGTGTTTTCGATGGCCCTGCCAGTCTGGTCAGCGGCATGGATTACCCGGCGATGGCTATGTCCTCCTTCGCGAGTAAGGTGATAGGTGGTCTCGTCATGGTTGACCTTGGTAAACGGTACTCCTTCGTCGATCAACCAGTGGATCGCTTCCGGACCCTGTTCAACCACGAATTTTACCGTGGCTTCATCACAAAGACCGGCGCCCGCATTCAGTGTGTCTTCAACGTGAGACGAGAGTGAATCTTCCTCGGCATCGAGCACGGCAGCGACGCCACCCTGGGCGTACAGGCTGGAGCCTTCGGTGAGTCGAGCCTTGGCCAGAACGGTTACCCTGGATGTCGCCGCCAGTCGCAACGCCAGGGTCAGGCCGGCGATACCTGCGCCAATAATGAGTACTTGCGATGGTCGGGACTTGGACATGACTGTATTTTGCGCGTTATTCCGGTTTTTTTTGCTATCCTAGCATAGGCTTTGCTGATCTTGAGCGTTTCCAAGGGCTTCCACTGGCCTCCGCTATCACGAAAAAAAATGCGTAAAACAGGCTAATTTAATGAACTTTCTCTTGTCCCGTGGGTCTCTTGAACCAAGTGTCGCGTGGCGTGATGTCGTAGTACCTGGAGTAACCTGGATTGGACGAACGTAGCGTCGACGCTGAGATAGTTGCCCGGGTACAGGGTGGCGATAAATCGGCTTTCAACCTGCTGGTACTCAAATATCAGCATAAGGTAACCAAGCTGGTGGCTCGTTATGTACGGGATAGCGCCGAGGTGCAGGATGTGACCCAGGAGGCTTTTATCAAGGCCTACCGTGCGCTGGCAAATTTCCGCGGCGACAGTGCGTTTTATACCTGGCTCTATCGAATTGCCATCAACACGGCAAAGAATTATCTGGTTTCCCAGGGGCGTCGCCCACCGAATTCGGACATTGATGCCGAAACGGCGGAGGTGCTGGATGGCGGAGGCAGTTTACGCGAGATCGCGACGCCGGAAAGGAACATGTTGCGTGACGAAATCGCCAATACGGTGCAACGGGCGGTTGCCGCGCTGCCGGAGGATTTGCGAACCGCGATTACGTTACGCGAGATCGACGGACTGAGTTACGAGGATATAGCGCAGGTAATGGACTGCCCAGTCGGCACGGTGCGCTCGAGGATTTTCCGGGCTCGCGAGGCGATTGACGTTGAACTTCGGCCGTTGGTCGAGAACGAATAGAAGGCTACGCACTAGTAGTATTGAGGACATGATGAACGAAAAATTATCTTCACTGATGGATGGCGAGCTTGAGCAGAATCAGCTGCAACAGGCGTTGAATGAAGCCGCCTCGCAAGACACCCTGAAAGCGGCCTGGGGGCGCTACCACCTGGCGCGAGAAGCAATGCGTCAGGAACTGGATCAAATGGCGCCGTCGGACATGGTGGATAAGGTGGCAGCACAGTTGGCTCTGGAACCAACCATTCTTGCGCCACGCCCAACCATGGCGCGTTCCCGCGTAATGCGTGTGGTTAGCGGCATGGCGCTGGCAGCTTCTGTGGCGGCGGTGGCCATTGTCGGTGTTCGCTGGATGGCGCCAGATGATGTTGCACCGCCGCAATATATTGCTTCGGTCGAGAATGCCGATTACCTGCGAACGGGCGCTACCCGTTGGCAGTCGGTGCCGAGTGATGTGGAAGAGAATCTCAATGCCTATCTGGTAGAGCATAGCGAGTTTTCGGCGACCACTAACATGAATGGCGTCATGTCCTACGTTCGATTCGTTGGATACGATAGCGAAAAATGATCCCGCTTAGTTTTCGGTCTCTGTTTCTGGCGGTATTGATTGCCGGACCGGCAACGACAGTCCAGGCGGCGGACGCAGCCATGGACTGGTTGATGAGAATCAGTACTGCCGTACAGGAAAACAGCTACGATGGCACGTTCATCTATCGTCACGGTGATCAGATAGAGGCTATGCGCATTGTGCATCGCGCCGAAAATGGATCTTCGCGCGAACGACTGGTGTCATTAAACGGAGAGGCGAGGGAAATAATCCGTAATGACAGCGACGTGATCTGCTATTTGCCGGACAAAAAATCAGTGGTAGTTGAGCATCGCAAGACCGGTGAGAAGAATTTCCCGGCCCTGTTGCCTGCCAACGTTGATGTGGTGGCGACCAGCTACACGGTAGGCCTGGGTGACTACGACAGGATTGCGACGCGCAAGGCGCGCATGGTGTTTGTCAAGCCACGCGATGCCTACCGCTACGGCTACCAGCTTTGGGCCGATGAGAAAACCGGTTTGCTACTCAAGGCCAATCTGATCAATGAAGATCGTCAAATCGTTGAGCAGTTCATGTTCACCCAGATAGAGATCGGCAAACCGATCAAACAGGCGGATCTCAAACCCCGGTATTCCGGAAAGAAGTGGGCATGGCATCGTGAACCGGAAGCGGCGATCGAGACCGCCAGTGATAAGCGTTGGAAGGCAACCCGTCTGCCAAAAGGCTATCGCCTGACGCGGCAAATGGCGCGACATTTGCCAACCCGAAACATGATGGTGGAGCATCTGGTTTACAGCGACGGCCTTGCCGCCGTTTCCGTCTTTATCGAGCCACAATCAACTGCTGCTAAAAAATCCATGACCGGCGCCACCGGTATGGGTGCCGTCAACGCGTTCGGCACCATGGTAAACGGCCATCAGGTGACCGTGGTTGGTGAAGTGCCAGAAGCAACCGTCACCATGATTGGCGAATCGATCGTTTATCGCTAGCCAACAAAGGCTGTTTCCCGGGTTTTCTTCAGGTTCCGCTGTTTTCTTCTTTGTTGTCCAAATGGCTATCAAGTATGATACGCGCCATTTTGATCAGCATGAGTGACTCGCCTGCGAAGGCCTGGCGTCAGCCGGCTCGCACCAATCAGTAAACCCGATGAGCGATTGGAATCCCCAACACATCCGCAATTTTTCCATAATTGCCCATATCGATCATGGCAAGTCCACGATCGCGGACCGGTTTATACAGGTTTGTGGTGGTCTCGCGGACCGGGAAATGTCGGCCCAGGTGCTGGATTCGATGGACCTGGAGCGGGAGCGCGGCATTACCATCAAGGCCCAGAGTGTTGCACTAAAATACAAGGCCCGTGACGGCCAGACCTATCTATTGAATATGATCGACACCCCGGGGCACGTCGATTTCTCCTACGAAGTCTCGCGCTCGTTGACCGCTTGCGAGGGTGCGCTATTGGTGGTCGATGCCTCCCAGGGGGTTCAGGCGCAAACGGTTGCAAACTGTTTTACCGCGTCGGAGCTGGATCTCGAAATCGTACCGGTACTGAATAAAATCGACCTGCCGTCAGCCGAGCCCGATCGCGTGATCGCTGAAATAGAAAACATAATAGGCATTGACGCAGAAGACGCGATTCGCGCGAGCGCCAAGAGTGGCGTGGGTATTGAGGATATTCTGGAAACAATCGTGCGGCGAATCCCGCCGCCAGTTGGCAAGGTCGATGCGCCGCTGAAAGCGTTGATTGTTGACTCATGGTTTGACAATTACCTTGGTACGGTCGTGCTCGTCAGGATCATGGAGGGATCATTAAAGGCCAAGGAAAAAATCCGGATGATGGTCAGTGGTGGGGAATTCGAGACCGATGAAGTCGGAATCTTCACTCCCAAACGCCAACCGGTAAAAGAACTGTCCGCGGGCGAAGTGGGTTACGTCATCGCCGGGATCAAGGAAGTTCACGGTGCCAAGGTGGGCGATACCATTACCCATGCGCGCCAGCCGGCAGCCGCGCCTCTGGCCGGTTTCAAAGAGATCAAACCACAGGTTTTCGCGGGCCTGTATCCGGTGGATTCAGCGGATTATGATGCCTTTCGTGAAGCGCTGGACAAGCTCTGCCTGAACGACGCATCGCTGCTATTTGAACCCGAGACATCGCAGGCACTGGGGTTCGGGTTCCGCTGCGGTTTTCTCGGGATGCTGCACATGGAGATCGTGCAGGAGCGTCTTGAGCGCGAATATAAAATTGACCTCGTTACCACTGCACCGACAGTGGTGTATCAGGTGCTAACCTCTAACGGCGAGGTACTTGAGGTCGAGAACCCGGCAAAACTGCCCGAGTCTTCCCGAATTGCGGAGTTCCGTGAGCCGATTGTCCGTGCAAGCATACTGGTACCGCAGGATTATGTCGGTGCCGTCATCGGTCTATGTGTGGAAAAGCGAGGTGAGCAAAAGGATATGCGCTATCTCGGCAGCCAGGTGATGCTATCTTATGATCTGCCGTTAAATGAGATCGTGCTGGATTTCTTTGATCGTCTGAAGTCTGTCAGTCGCGGATACGCCTCGCTCGACTACGAATTTCTCGAGTTCCGGCCGTCAAAGCTGATCAAGCTGGATATTATGATCAATGGCGAAACGGTGGACGCGTTGTCGATCATTGTGCACCAGGATCAGGCGCAGTATCGGGGGCGCGAGTTGGCCAGGCGCCTGAAGGAGATCATTCCGCGACAGATGTTTGATGTTGCTATTCAGGCCGCCATCGGGTCCAAGGTGATTTCGCGAGAAACCGTGAAGGCATTGCGGAAAAACGTGACCGCAAAATGCTATGGTGGTGATATTACACGTAAGCGTAAATTGCTGGAGAAACAGAAGGCCGGCAAAAAACGCATGAAGCAATTTGGCTCAGTTGAAATTCCGCAGGAGGCCTTCCTCGCCGTACTGCGTGTGGATGAAAAATAAACGATGGATTTCTCAGTATTAATGCTCATCTTGCTGGTGGTAACCGGCGCAATCTGGGGGTTGGATCGACTGATCGCGGCTGCCGGGCGGAACCGTAGCGCGGAGGTGCTGGAGGCCGAAGGCGAGTCCGCGGAGTCCGCCAACCGGGCACGGCGCG
>Ga0209536_100000956_pt1 | contig 47533 bp, 41 predicted proteins | sample DeeMarSeWOR28_12_FD_187461 | JGI IMG/M metagenome (GOLD analysis project Ga0209536, IMG submission 187461) | Marine sediment microbial communities from White Oak River estuary, North Carolina - WOR-2-8_12 (SPAdes) (version 2) | ecosystem: Environmental > Aquatic > Marine > Intertidal zone >...
GACTGGAAACCGGTGTTTTTGAACGCCTGCATGAGATTGTCGGAGGCGCATGCGGAGACGAGCTTCCCGCTCCGGCTTTTTTGCAAAATCCCTGTGCTCACTTTACCCGCATGTTCGGCAATCCCGCCTATCACGATTTTAATCTCAGAAAATTCGGGCTGCATTATGTTTTTCCGGAAGGAAACGAGGCCATGGTTTTTCCGGATGAGACCTGTTTCGTCGGCTACACGGCCTTTCCGGTTGAGGATCCAGATACCGGCAAGGAAGGATTTTCCAACGAAAACTTCACCAAAACCTATAATGAAATCGCCAGATTTTCAAAAAAAGATGCGGACATGTATGAATGGATCACCGAGCGCTATGAAAAGCGCTGGCGCATAGCATTCCGCAAATATCGCTATAGCCCGCCGACGCCCTGGGGAGTGCCCAATCCGCTGGAGGAGCTGTTTACGGACGATAAATACGGATTTGACCCGGTCTGGCATTATATGAATGGCATCCAGGTGGCGCGAGATCTTTTCGAGAGCACCGAATTGCGCGTGCTGTTCATGCGCGCAATTGCCACCTCGTCGGGCTCTTTCCCGGTGGATGCCATGGGCGTCTACCAGGTCGTTCACATGCTGGGACTGGTGCTCTCAATGGAATCCGCCGCTATCGTATCCGGGGGAACCCATGCCATCACCCATTCTCTACAGCGTTCTTTCAGCTCTATGGGAGGCCAATTTTTTGTAGAGAGTGAAGTCGACAAGGTTCTTCTGGAAGGAGACCGGGCGGTTGGGATTAAACTGGTCAACGGAGCTGAAATCGAAGCGCGTAAGTTAGTGGTCAGCGACCTGGGTGTGCCGCAGACCATGCTGCGCATGTTGCGGGATACCAAATTAGCCGATCGGCTGGTGCACCGCATCAAAAACATAGATTACGACCGGGCCCAGATATTCTGGGGCAATGTCGCCCTTCATGAGCTGCCGGATTACAAGGCCAAAAGCTTCAACCCCGACCTGGGAGCGCAACCCCGCCTCTACATGGGACCCAAGGATGAAGACTACATGGCCTATAACTACATGTCTGAAATCTTTACCCAGGGCTTTCCCAGCCCGGGCAAAATGTTTTTGCTGGCCGCCCCTGACAGTATCTGGGACAAAAATCGCGCGCCGGAAGGCAAGCACACCATTTTGCTGGAAGAATTTGCCGCACCGCTGCGTTTTTTCAGTGAGGGGGACTGGCTGAAAATGAAGCGCGAAATCGTCGACCATATGCTCAAAGACTGGCAGATTTATGCGCCCAATATGACTTGGGATAATGTGATCGCCCACAATATTCAGACGCCCCTGGATGTGTCTTATCGCCATCCGGATATGAAAGAGGGTGGCTGGGCCGAAGGCGCCATGATGCTCTCAATGCATGACCGTTTTCGGCCGGTGCCGGAAATTTCCAATTACCGGATCCCGAATGTAAAAAATATGTACATTTGTTCTTCCAATTTGCATTCCTGCGGCGGCATCGGTCGCGGCAGTTCGTATAACTGCTTTAAAATCATCACCGAAGACTTCGATTTACCGAAGATTTGGGAAGAAAAAGGCAGAGAATATTAATTGCGGATTGTGCAGTGCGGCTTCAGGGGAGTGGGACGCGGAATAATCGAAACGAGGAGTCAATATGCGCTTGAAGGATAAAGTCGCCATCGTGACGGGCGCCGCCAAAGGGCTTGGCCGGGCTTTTGCCATTAAAATGGCCGCAGAAGGCGCCCGCATCATGGCTGTTACTCGCAAGGATATGGACAACCTAAAAGAGACGACAAGGCAAATCGAACGTCTTGGTGTCCAGGCTGCTTATTTTCAGGCCGACGTTTCAAAAGAAGCGGATACTCTGGCCATGGCCAAAGAAGCCGTCCAGGCATTTGGCCGCATTGATATACTGGTCAACAATGCTGCTGTCTATGACGGCCTAAAACGCAAGCCTTTTTATGAAATCGACCTGGCCGAGTGGGATCTGGTTATGGCCGTCAATGTAAAAGGCGCATTTCTGGCCGCTAGAGCCGTTTTTCCTTACATGCAAAAGCAGGGCTATGGAAAAATTATCAATCTGGCATCGGAGGTCTTTTTTACCGGTTCGCACGGCTTTGCCCATTATGTATCATCCAAGGGGGGCATTATCGGACTGACTCGCGCGCTGGCCGTGGAAATGGGACCTTACAATATTTGCATCAATTGCGTAGCGCCGGGCTTTACCGACACCGAGGCCAGCCGAAGTTTGGCCGACGTAAACAAATACGACACATCCAAAACACCTCTGCACCGAATTGAAAAACCAGAAGATCTGACGGGGGCCGCGGTCTTTCTGGCATCGGCCGAAAGTGATTTCATCACCGGTCAGACCCTGCTGGTGGATGGAGGTCGCGCCATGCATTAAAAGAGAGGCACGCGGCCCAAAGCAAAAAACTTTGCCCACAAAACAGCCGCAGCCCTGGCTTTCCTAAGTGGTGATCGCATGACCGTAAAATTTATTCAGTATTGGGATGTGCTCTCCGAGCGTGAGGACGAATTCAGTAAATTCGTGAAGAAGAGTTATATTCCGGGTATCAACGAAACCGGATATCTCAGGATCGTCGGCTCCTGGCATGTTGCCGCCGGTGAGGGTCCCTACTCAATCATGGAAGGCGTGGCAGACTCGGTTAAAAACGTCCATAATCTGCTCCAGCTGGAAGATTTCAAAAAACTGAGTCATCTGCTGCATTTCCTGATTACCAATTACAAAAGCAAACTGCTCGTTCCCACCGGCCCTGTCGAGGGGATTGTCCCCGCAGATAAAAACTATCGCTTCAATCACCATTATGATGTCAATTACGACAAATACGATGATTATATGGCGTTTATCATAAATGAGCATATCCCGACCATGGAAGAATTGGGCGTCAAAATGATCGGCGGATGGTATGTTGCTATTGGTCCGGGGCCCAATATGGTCGTTGAAGGCGCATGTCCCAGCATTAAAACCATCATGGACGCCATCGGCAGTGAGCGATATCGCCGCCTGGTGGCAAACTTACTTTCGATGGTCAACGGTTTCGGCAGCAAGATTCTGGTGGATACCGGACTGCTATCGTAACGAGGGAAAAAACGATGCCGGTCAAATTGATCCAATACTGGAACATTCAACATTGCACCCAATCGGATTTCGATGCCTATTTTACCGGGGAATATGTGCCGCGCATCAATGAATCCGGCTTCATGAAAATAGTGGGCTCATGGCACGTGGCTTCCGGCGAAGGTCCTTATTTTATCACTGAAGGTGTTTCCAGATCCGTAAGCGAAGTGGAAAGTCTCATTATGGCGTCCTTTTATATTGAGCTTCGGCAACGTCTTTTGCGTCTGGTTTATGATTATCAAACCAAACTGCTCGTTCCGATTGAATCGCTAAAACCGGATGTTCCGGACATCGAATATGGATATAAATTTAATCAGCATTTTAATATTAATCCCGCTGACTTTTATACGTTTCTGGATTTTGAGGACAAGGTTCACCTTCCGGAGATGAAACGCTTTGGCGTCACGATAGCCGGTGGTTGGAATGTTGCCGTGGGCGCCACACCTTATGTGATCGATGAAACCCGGGCCGATAAATTAGAAGTAATTGGCGAAATGCTTCAAAACCCGGCCTACCAGAAGTTAACCCTTAAATTGCTCCAATTGGTCTCCAATTACGGATGCAAAATTCTGGTGCCCTCCGGACATATTAATAGCTGAGTTTGATATGAAAATCTTTCGCGTCCAAAATTCAGGCAATACCGAATCGGGGCCGTGGGGCAGTATGGTAGACCGGACGATTTCAGACGAACTTTCGTTTTGCAAATAAATTGACAAACCCAGGAATTTATCAGCTGCGTCTTGACACTGGATTGAGGGGTTTGGCCGTCATTTCGGGGTGGCGGCCTGCAATTCAATGGCAGGCCGGAAGCATAAGTGCGCCCTAACCATAGGTTGTCCCGTCTAAATAGCCGGGTTAAAAACCCGCGCAGGTGACCGATGAGCACATTCACCGGAAGGCTTCTCAGGATTAACCTCACCGATTCGTATTCCGCGGAAGAAGAAATTCCCCGGCGATACAATGAACATTTTATTTCAGCCAGGGGACTGGGAGCCAGGTATCTGTATAATGAGCTTATGCCTGAGATAGACCCACTATCTCCAAACAATAAATTACTGCTGCTCATCGGTGTGCTGGGAGACACCGGACTTCAGGGATTTTCCAAATGGGCGGTAATGTCCAAAAGCCCTTTGACCGGTACTATTTTCCGCTCCATCTCTGGCGGAAATTTCGGAGTGTGGATGAAGCGCGCCGGCTATGATCTCATCATCATAGAGGGCAAGGCCAAGGCGCCGTCCTACATCCACATTGACACTGCTGGCGTACATTTTCTTGCAGCTGCCGACCTCTGGGGACTGGACTATCGTCGGTTACAGGAACAACTAAAAAAAAGACACGGACCTCGCACCGAATCAGCCTGCATTGGACCCGCGGGTGAAAAAGCGGTCCGCTATGCGGTCATCCACTCCGGAGAACGCACGGCTTCCCGGGGCGGTATGGGAACCGTTATGGGAGCCAAAAATTTGAAGGCGCTTTCGATCAATGTCCCAACTAAAAAGACCACCCCGTTCGATCCGGCAACCTTCAAAGGATTGATCAAAAGCCAGATCGACATTTTAAAAGATCATCCGCGTAAAAAAACCATGTCCAGCTTGGGAACACCGTACATTACTACAATCGTCAACAAGCTGGGCATTTTGCCGACCAAAAACTACTGCGAAGGAAGCTTCGCCACCATCGAAGACCTTTCCGGTGACCGGTTTTATGAATTGAAAATGACCCGGACCGGCTGTTATGCCTGCATGACCCGCTGCGGCGGCATGCGCGAGGTTACCCGAGGGCCTTTTAGCGGCTCACAGATCGATGGCCCTGAATACGAAACTATTTTTGCTTTCGGTCCCCTGTTGGGCCTTAATGATCGACAGTTTGTCATTGATGCCAATGCGCTCTGCGACGCTTACGGCATTGATACGATCAGCACTGGCGTTTGTATCGCCTTTGCCTGTGAATTGTTTACCAAAGGCATCATTTCTGCTACCGATACCAATGGTATAGAGCTTACCTGGGGCAATAAAGATGCTATCTTTACCTTGATCAAAAAAATCGGCAATAAAGAGGGCCTTGGCCGGCTGCTGGGAGAGGGGGTCAAAAAGGCCGCCGAGCAAATCGGCGGCGGTGCCGAAGCCTTTGCCATGCATATCAAAGGCCTGGAGCTTCCGGGATACGAACCGCGCGGGGTCAAAGGGTATGCGCTCAGTATGGCCACTTCAAACATCGGTGGCAGCCACATGTACGGCCGCCCCCGGGAGGAATTTACCGGTCAGGCGGATCCTCTGATTGAAAGCGGTAAAGGCGATTTGATTGCCCGGGTTCAGAAAGAACAAGCCCTTGAAGATTCCCTTATCGCTTGTACCTTTGGGAATACAGGATTAGACTCCGTTATGTACGCCCGGCTTCTGGTTGCGGCAACCGGCATCACAGATTTTGAGGATGCCGAGAATTTACTGAACATCGGAGAACGCATTGTCTGCTTGGAGCGCTGTTTCAACGTCCGCGAAGGATTCAATCGCAAAGACGATACCCTGCCTGCTCGCATGCTCACCGAGCCTTTACAGCAGGCCGGCCCAGCAACGGATCAGATTGTCAGCAATTTGGAGCTTTTACTGGACGAGTACTACCGATCCCTGGGCTACAGCCCGGAAGGCATACCCGGCGTCGATCGGCTGCAGGTGCTGGATCTGCAAGAGACGATTGAGGATATGCCAACGCATCCGCCAAAAAATTCATCGCAATCAGCAGGCAAACGCTGACAGCATTGGCTGTCGCGCAACTTGCGGGGTAAGGAAAAATTAATGTAAATCAAAAAAGCTGCAACTGATTCTCCGACAGCTCTATGCAATCGTCAATTTTGGAATATCAATCCAAAGAAAGGAGGCTAATATGAAGATTTATGATGTGGTCCCCGGTTTGGAATTCGATCCCGAAAGGGATTTCGAGCAATCACCGGCATGGTTTTTAGACGGCACCCACTCCATACCGCCGTGGACACCCATGTTTGGATGGTTTTGGATTAATTTTTGCCGCCATGGCATGCAATATGGTGCTGAGAAGTTGAGTCTGCCGACCGTTAAAGGTTGGGACTGGCGGTTTATGAAAGGCGGCGGATACCTGACACTGCTATTGGTGAAATCGCAAGAGGAAAAACAGCGCCGAGAAGAACGATTTCGCAAAGCAATTTTGCCCTTTATAGAAGATTACGAAGGATTGTGGGGCGGTTTTATAAAAGAAATTTTGGAACGCTATGAACACCTCAAAGCCCTGAAACTGGATGAAGCAACGAATATAGAACTTTTAGACAACTTTGAAGAAACGATCAACACCTGCCGGCGCATGTGGGAAATCCACATGTATATGATGTACGGAACCTACACGGCCTACATTCTCTTTGAAAACATGTGCCGCGAGTTGGCCGGTATCGATGACACCTCGCCGACGTTTCACAGATTGGTATCTGGGTTCGACAACAAGGTATTTCAGGTCGACCGTCGCCTTTGGCAATTTTCCAAACGCGCAGAAGAAGAAGGCCTGGTGGATGTATTTCTTCAAAACGAGCCCGCAAATATTTCTGCCGCACTGGCAACTTCGGAGAAGGGTCAAGCGTTCTTGAAGGATTTTATGGATTTCATGAACGAAGATGGCTGGCGCATGCAGCGCATGTCGGAAATCAATCTGCCAACCTGGGTAGAAGACCCGACACCGGCCCTAAGCAATGTCAAGCAGTTTCTCATGAAGGGAGGGGGATTCAACCTTGATGAGGAACGTGGTAAGGTTGCTAAAGAAAGGGAGGCCGCCGAAAAAGAGGTACTGGATAAGGTGCCTCAGGAGCAAAAGGGTTGGTTTGAGCAACTGATGCGTTTGGCTCAAAAAAGCGGTATCTTTAGCGAGGAGCACGATCATTATCTTGATCTTTACACCCATGCCATGATGCGCAGAAGCGCATTGGGCCTCGGCGACCGTTTCGTCAAAGAAGGCACCATCGATGATCGTGAAGACATCTTCTTCCTTATTCCAGATGAGGTGCGCCGCGCTGGCATCAACCCGGATCAGTTTGACCTGCGTTATATCGTCGAGCGTCGAAAGGCTGAATGGGAAGAATGGCAAAAGACACCCAACCCGCCGGCGATGCTAAAGGAAGGATTCGACATGGATCAGGCCATGGGGGTTCTGGTGCAGTCCAATGATCCCATCGCCCTAAAGGTTGTCGTCGGTGCAATGCCGGAGGTGCGCCCCGAACTCAAGGCCGACCTGTATGGAACCTGCGGATCCCCTGGGGTAGCAGAGGGCACCGCACGGGTCATCATGACCGAAGACGAACTCCATCTGGTCGAGGAAGGCGATATCCTCGTGGCGGCCACCACGTCTCCCAGCTGGACACCCATCTTTTCAATGATCAAAGGCGTAATCGTGGATCGGGGTGCCAGCCTTTCCCATGCCGCCATTGTCGGCCGAGAATATGGTATCCCGGTGGTCATGAACGTTTTCGAAGGCACCCAAAAGATCAAGTCCGGCCAGCGGGTTAAAGTGGATGCCAACCTGGGTACGGTTTATATTCAAGACTAATTGAGTTAAGGCGGAAGCAGTGAGGGGGCCACTGAAAAATTATTGGCCCCCTACCCTGCCGCTTTCTGTAAAAAAAGGAAAATCACCATGGCAGATAAATGGATCTTTTGGTTCAATGAGCTTCGCAGCGAGCACAACGACATGGTGGGAAAAAAATGTGCAAATCTGGGTGAAATGGTTCACCTCGGAATGCGGGTGCCGCCTGGATTTGCGATTTCAGTTGACGGATATGAACGATTTATGGAAACAACCGGCGCAGGTGAAGAAATTCGCGCATATGTTCTCAAAAACAAAGAAGGCTTAAAAAATGCAGTCGGCAAACAGATCGAAGCCAGTCGCTTTATCCGAAGCGTCATCCAATCCAAGGAGATGCCCGATGATATGAAACTTGAGCTCTGGAAGCACTATGAAAAACTCTGTGAGCAGGTGGTTTGCCCGAATGTACCGGTGGCCATTCGTTCCAGTGGGGCCATCAGCATGCCCGGACAAATGGAAACCTATCTGAATGTTTGCGGCAAAAAGGATCTCGTCACAAAAGTCATTCAGGTCTGGGGAAGTGCCTTTACAACCCGTGCCATTGCTTTTCGCCTTGAAAATAACATGGAGCTGGATAAAGCACCGATCGGGGTGGCGGTATTAAAAATGATCAACGCCAAATGCGCCGGTGTGACCCTTACCGTCTTACCCACAACAGGAGACCTCTCCAAAACAGTCGTCGAAGGAAACTGGGGATTGGGCGAAAGCGTTGTAAGCGGCGAGATTACACCCGATAGCTTTATTGTGGACAAAGAAAGCGGGAAAACGGAAACAACGATCAACAAAAAAACCAAAATGGTGGTCTATAAGGCCTCTGGTATTCGAATCGCTAAAGTCCCCGCTGAGCTTCAAGAGAAACCCTGCCTGAATAAAGAGGAGCTCGAGGAGATTGTCCGGATCGCCAAAGATGTTGAGGCCCATTTCGACATGCCGCAGGACATGGAGTGGGTTTTTGATTCTGATCTTACTTTCCCTGAAAATCTCTATTGGGTTCAGACACGCCCGGCAAAATATACCCAAAAGAAAGAAAAACAGGACGAATACCTGGCAGAGCTCATGACCCGTATTTTTAAAATGTAGTCAAACGCTCAGAAGTATCTGGTTTAGATGATCTCAGCAGCTTGAGAAATTTTCCGCTACCATAGGAGGCAGCACATGACGATTCTTTTCGCCCAAAGCTGGGATGTGATCCCAGGTAAATTTGATGATTATTCTAGCTTTGTCTCCAATGAGTACAACCCGTCACTTGAGAAGCTCGGCCTCAGGTTATTAGGGGGATATTACGTTGCGGTGGGTGAAGGACCCCGGATCATAGCGGTCGCTACTGTGGAAAAAGAAGAAGAATTAATGAAAGCACTTACGAATAGCGCCTATCGGATCATATCCAATAAGCTGTTGCAGGTGGTATTCAAATATAGCAGCCGGGTATGGGTCTCAAGTGGACGAATTCAGAAAGGGCCCTATCGGATACAGACCGGGGCCTGGAAGTTCAACCAGTATTACAACGTCATCCCTGATATGGGGGATGCCCACTATCATTTTGTTAAAGAAGAGTGTATCCCGGGGATGAAGGCCTTAGGGGTTCCGATAACCGGCGGATGGCGCCTGGCAATCGGTTCAGGGCCCCGAATACTGGCCGAGTCCACCGGTCGCAATATCGAAAATATTGCTCAGGCTATCAATACATCCGAGTTCAGACGAATGGTTCGAACCTTAAAGAAAAAATATGCAACAGATTACAGCAGCAAGATTTTAGCGCCCACCGGTCGAATCGAGGTGCCTTTTTTGATGAAAGAAATGATGAAAGACTTTTAAGGGAAAAAAGTACCTATGCGAATCAAACCCGATTGCATCCCCTGCATATTAAAAATGACCATTTCCTCTCTCCGGAAACTATCCCTGGATGAAAATTCGGTTAAAGCGTTATATACCGATATCTTACGAATACCAGCGTTGCGCGGTCAGGTCTGGGATATTACCAGCCCGGAAATTATCGAGGAAGTATGGAAAAAAATCGTCGCAAAGGTCAACGCGCGAGATCCTTTTTATGAGGTCAAATCAAATCAGAATAAAAATATACTGGCCCTGTACCCGTTTCTGGAAAAAATGATTAATGATGCGGCCGACCCGTTAAAGCTTGCGGTCAAACTATCCATCCTGGGAAATTCCATGGATTTTATGGTGGCTGATTCTTCTGTGACCATCGAGAAGTCGATCGCAGAAAAAGCACAATTGCCGCTTGCAGATGGCAATTATTCTCAGTTCAGAAAGCAGTTAGAGGCGACCCGGCATTTGTTGATTTTCGGCGATAACGCCGGAGAGATTGTTTTCGATCGTCTGTTGATCGATCTCATCAAAAAACGCTACCAACCGGAAATAACCTTTGTGGTTAGAAGTGTGCCGACCCTCAATGACGCTACGCTGACTGAAGCCAGAGCAGTTGGTATTCACAAAATTGCCACCGTTATTGAAAACGGCATCGACGGGCCTCTGCCGGGCACTGTCCTGAGTAGATGTTCAAATGACGTCAACGATCGGGTGAATCGCTCTGATCTCATTATTTCCAAAGGAGGCGGCAATTTCGATACCCTTGATGAAGAGCGAAAACACCTGAACAAAAAAATTTCTTTCCTGCTGCTTTCCAAATGCGCCCCCCATCATGACAATTTTGGCGTGAATTTGTACCATCCGGTTCTTGTCAACTCTTATTAATTCGGTTTCAAGGGCTCCTGCCTCAGCACACCATTAATAATAAAACATAAGAATTTCTTATATATTTTATAAAATCATATGAGTTGACTTAAAGCTGCAACCTATTCAAAAATGAGGCATTATAAAAATCAAAACTCGAATGACCTTGATCAACAATCTATGGAGGTACTCAATGGCCAAAGAAATAAAGCATTCCATCTGTTTTCGATGCAAACCGCGCTGCCGTCTCGAGCTCGAGGTGGAAAATAATCAGATTTTAAAACTCAGCACTTCACCCATCAAGAAATGCCCGCGCAAGTGGGCCTCGGATCTGGATCGTTTTTATCATCCCGATCGTCTGAATTATCCACTCAAAAGAGTCGGCGAAAAAGGTGAAAACAAATGGCAGCAGATCACCTGGAATGAGGCCCTGGATGAGATTGCCGCCAAATTGCAAGCACTCAAAGATCAGTATGGTGCCGAAACACTGGGTGTTACGGCCGGCACCAGCCGCACTTATGAAGAGCTCAATTCGCGCTTTCTGAATCTTTTCGGCAGCCCCAATCAGTGCGGCCAGGCCCAGATTTGTCATGGCAATTCAGCGGTGGTTGCCACCACGCTCTTTGGCTGGTGGCCCTATTGGATGCACATTGAAAAACTGCAAAATACCCGTTGCGTAATGCTCATCGGCCGCAATCCACCGCATTCCCATCAAACCATCTGGGAAGGTATCGAAGTTGCCAGGAAAAAAGGCGCCAAACTGATCGTCATCGATCCTCGCCGCTCAGAATCGGCTGAAGCGGCCGATTTATGGCTCCAGCTGCGACCGGGAACGGACTGCGCCCTGCTGCTGGGCATGATCAATGTTATCATCGCGGAAAATCTTTACGATACGGAATTTGTTGCCCAATGGTGCCACGGCTTTGATGCGCTGGCGCAACGGGCCCGGGAATATCCACTGGATAAGGTATCTGAAATCACCTGGGTGCCGGCCGACCAGATTCAGGCAGCCGCACGCATGTTTGCCACTGAAACACCCTCGTGTGCCATGGAGGGCATGGGGGTGGCCCATCAGCCCAACTCCTACGGCGCCATCGCAGCACGCCATATCATTTCAGCCATCGTCGGCAATGTGGATATTCAGGGCGGTGAGGAACTGCTGGGCCCGGCCCCGTTTATCACCGAACATGAAATTGAAATGCCCGAAGCCCTGCCGCTTGAACAGCGCGAAAAAATTCTGGGCAAACAGTTCAAACTCTATTCCTGGCCCGGTTACGAAATGGTCCAGAGCAATGTTGAGCGCGTCTGGGGCAAACGCTGTGACATGTTCGGCTATACCTGCATGGCCCCGGCCCCCTCGCTTTACAAGGCGATTGCTTACGGTGATCCGTATCCCGTACGGGCGTTGATCACACTGTCATCCAATCCCATGGTGACCATACCCAACACCAAACTGGTCCACAAAGCATTGAAAAGTCTGGATCTGTATGTGGTGGTGGACTATTTTATGACCCCCAGCGCCCAGCTGGCAGACTATGTACTGCCAAGTGCCATGTGGCCGGAACGCGATTTTTTGTGGAATTTTCACAACACCACACCGGTTATTGTGTGCGGTGAGGCGGCCGTGCCGCCGACGATTGAAGGCAAACACGACCGGCGTACGGACTTCGACTTCTGGCGCGGGCTGGGCATTCGACTCGGTCAGGAAGAGCACTGGCCCTGGGAGACTGTGGAAGCGTACTATGATTACCGCCTTAAACCCATGGGAATGACGTTCAGACAGATGGTCGAAAAAGGCCGCTGGGAGCCCGAGCGCTGGGAGTACAAAAAATATGAAAAAATGGGCGGTTTCGGCACCCCTACCGGCAAAATAGAGCTGGCTTCAACCGTAATGGAAAAACTCGGTTACGATCCCCTGCCGTATTATCAGGAACCTCCGGAGAGCCCGATCCGCACGCCCGAGCTTTCAGAGAAGTATCCGCTGATCTTAATTACCGGCGGTCGCTTTCATCCCTATTTTCACTCCGAGCATCGCCAGATCGATAAGCTGCGCAAGCGTTACCCCTGGGCGAAAATGCAGATCCATCCGGACACGGCCGCAGAAATCGGAATCGCCGAGGGGGATTGGGTCTGGATCGAAACCCAGCATGGCCGGGTGATGCAGAAGGTTGAAATCTTCGAAGATATCGATCCTAAAGTGGTGCATGCCCAGCATGGATGGTGGTATCCGGAGATGCCGGGTGAAGAGCCCTGGCTGCATGGCGTCTGGGTCTCCAACATCAACGTCTGCACTTCCAGTGAAGAGGCGGAATGTGATGAAGCCCTGGGCTCCTGGCCGCTGCGAACATTTCAATGCAAAGTCTACAAGGTCAAAAGCTACGGCCAGGACCATCCGGTCGCGGGCTAGGGTTCAAGATCAACCTGCGTTGAACAAAGCCCCTTTGCATGCCTACCGGCAGAAAAAGGGGCTTTTCTTTTCAAGCGTTTATCAAAAAATAAACCCCAAAGCACTTCAAATCCAGCAATTAGATAAATATCACCACTTTTCACAGGACTCGCCGGAAGATCGCTACTCAGGTTTTAATGACTCTCCTTCCGACTGTATCTCCATATTGAGCCATAGTAAGAAAAGCTTGTAGCCAAGTGAAAAAATGATGGCGCCAACGAAAAGGCCGATAATGCCGGATGTCATAAACCCGCCTATTGCTCCAATGAAGATGACAAGCATGGGAACATCAACTCCACGGCCCATTAAAAAAGGCTTAAGAAAAGTGTCAGATATGCCGACAAGGATGCTCCAGATTGCGAAAACAAATGCGATACCTGTACTGCTGGTGGAGAACACGTAGATAATAATCGGGCCTATAACCAAAATAGTGGGAAGCTGAACCACTGCAAGAATCAGCACCAATAGGGCCCAAAACCCTGCGCCAGGTACGCCCACAAAAATAAAACCAAGGCTTGCCAGGAGCGCCTGGACCAGTGCGACACCCAGAATACCCAGGGTAACACTCCGCACAGTCGCTATTGCGAGTTTTACTGCCTCTGCCCCTCTCTCACTCAGGAGCCGCTCAGCAATTGCCCGTGCAGCTCGAGCGCCACCGGCATCATTTGCAAGCAGAACACCGGCGATAATGATCGAAAGCACAAACTTTAGGATCGCAACTCCGGCGCCCGCAGCGGCAGACAACAGCGGGATACCAAGCTTTTTGAGCTGGGGTGTGATTTTGCTGAAGGCAGCTCCGAGATTATTCCAGGCAAGGCTCCAAAACTCGTATAAAGGTTCGCCGATTACCGGCCAGGATCTGACGCTCTCCGATGGCGGCGGTATATTTAACGTCCCGGCAGCAAGCTGTGCCGAATAATCCTGTGCGGTTTTGATAAGAGAACCGGAAAGCATAAAGGCTGGAACAAGCAGAACGATCAGTGAAAAAAGTGTAACCAGAGCAGCCGCCAGACGCCCGCGTCCACCCAGGGCAGACTTTAGCCGGGTGTAGCCGGGATGAATTGCAACGGCAATGATGATGCCCCATACGGTAATCTGAATAAACGGCTGGCCAATCTTAAAACACCAATAAAGGAGCAGAACGGCCAGGCCTATATGAATGGTTGCCTCAAGTGCTCTGGTCACAAATAATTTGTCGTTCGAAGGTTGGCTGGATATATTCACTCTGAATCCTTTCGGGGCGACACAATTCCGGCCCTCTATCGTGTGTCATGCTGTTTGAATGATGCTATTGTATCGAATTTTCTTAATGAAGCGTTATTTCCAGATTCAATTCTTCGCCCACCTGCGAGAGCCCATTTTCCAGTTGCTCAATAGAAATCTGTTTGGGAACCTGAACCTTGATTTCCATAAAATAAAGCGCGGTCCCGGATTCAGGCGAGGTGGCCCGACGCGATGACAGGCTTTCTATATTGATGTCGTTGTTGGCCAGGTATCGGCTGATCTTAAATACGATTCCGGTCTGGTCAATGCCCTCTACCTTGATGCTTTTAGTGCCACCGCCGGCTTGTTTGCGCCTGTCTTCAGCTTCTACCGGTCTGATGAAGGCGGTTATGCCTTTTTCCCTTTCCAGTCGCCGACAGTCACCTGAAAGCATCTCCTCCAAATCGTCTCCTTTGCCGCTAAACAGGAGGATGATGGCGAACTCATCGAGCATGTGGGTCATCGTAGAGTCCTCGAGATTACACCCATGTTCATAAAGCACCTCGGTCACATCAGCAACGATCCCGGGCCTATCCTTGCTGAAAGCCGTCATTATAAATTTTTTCTCCATCGCATGCCTCCTTTGCCTGGTAAAGCTTTAAATTTCGTAATAGATATAGCGATTGTCAAAAAAACGTTCCGTTTGCGGAAGGTTTTTTTGCTACCAGCGCTTATGCCGCCCTCCTTTTATCGGGTTTCCCAAACCGGGTGCTTAGCACCCGGTTTCACCCTCAACGATGGGGGCCCTGCGTACCCCTGTCTTTTACCGCCTTTGGCGGTAAAATCCAAGCCACCCGCTGTGCGGGGGGGCGTTGACTCGGAACGTATGTATGACAAGCGGTATAACTGGAAGTAATGCAAAATATTATTGAGATGCGATACGTGTTGCCGATACGCGGACCTTATTTTCCCTCGGCAAGCATCTTGGTCATCAAAGCCCCCATACCCTGAAAACGCATTTTTTTGGTTCCCAGTTTTTTCAGGCTATCTAAAAAAGCCTGCGCGGGTGGCGAGAGTTGTTGATTCTTCAAATAAGCAATGGTGACGTCTAAAAAAATGGAATCTTTTTCCAAGGGTATGCTGACAAGCTTTTTTTCTTGAAGCTCTACCGCCACGGCCTCTTTCACCAGAAATGAGATGCCCTCTCCATGCTGCACCAGCAACTTGATGATTTCAGCGTCCCCGGTTTCCATCAACACATTGGGTGTGACGCCTTTGTTTGAAAACAACCCATCTACAAGCCTGCGGGTCCCTGAGCCCGAATCCTTCATAATAATCGGCTCCTCGGCGATTTGTTCGAAGCGGATACGGTCCTGACTTGCCAGACGATGGTGAGGCGATAAAATAAGCACCAGTTCTTCCCGGCTGAAAGGAATGTAAGCGATGTTGGGATAATCATCGGTCCTGGCAATAATCACCACTTCGTTCTTCAATTCGATCAGGCTGTGGATCATTTCACGGGAGCTACCTTCATCCAGATGAATTTTAATATCTGGAAAAGCATCGCGAAATCCGGTCAGCAAAAAGGGCAAAAAGTAACGGGCATACGTTCTGGCGGAGCCCAATTTTAGATTGCCCTTTTTTAGTTCTTTCATCTGGGAAACAGCTTCTTCAATTTTCTTCTCACATTCGAATATTTTTTTGGCATGAATGAAGAGTGTTTTACCCTCGTCGGTAAGTATCAGGTTGCGGCCCTTCTTTTTGAACAGTTTGAGGCCGCAGCTTTCTTCAAACAATTTGACCTGGGCCGTAACCGCCGGCTGGCTGACGAACAGCCGTCTGGCCGCCAGGCTCACATTCTGGCTTGTGGCGACCTGATAAAATGCTCTGAGCTGATTTAAATTGAGCACCGTTGGATCCTGACGTTAAATGAATGGCAATTAACCTAAATCCGCATAGGCCTTTTTCAACACTTTACCAATCTGGATATTCTGGGGGCAGTGTTTTTCAGCTTTAGAATAATCTGCCATGAGAATATTTGATTTGACCTCCGGTGACAGTGAATCGAACAGCCTTAGAGCAGTATCGCGATCCCCATAGCTATGGTAGTACATGGCATAGCGTAAGATATCGCTGATCGGAACTTCACGGTTGACAGCTGACTCGCAAATTTGCGAACAACCGGCACAGTAACCGGGAGCCGTCTGACGGGCATATTGTTGCAGGCGGTGCCGGTCACCCTCGGACAGTTCTTTCTTATGCAGGGCCGCAGCAACATTGGCCTGCAGGATGGTCATGCTGGGCATCGCCGAACAGATGCTGGCTATATTCGGATTCTCCCAGACCACCTTGAGCTTGGCCTGCTCGGCGGTATAGCCCTTTTTTATGAAATTTTCGGTCATTTTCAAAGCGTCATCGGTTTCAGACCCGATGGATGCATAAAAATTGGCTGAAAAAGACGCCTGTGTTTTCATGGCAGTCAATCCGATTCCCGCTTCGACACAGGCATCGACTGCTCTTTTCATCTTGTCCTGGTTCATGAGCCGATAATTGTAACTCATCATGATACCATCGATCCAGCCCAGTTTGGCTGCAACCAGCATGCTGTCTTCCATATTTTTGTGGGCGCTAAACCCGAATAACCGAATTTTGTCTTGCGCTTTGGCCTTATCAGCCCAAGTTCTAACGGCATCGGTCAATTCCTTTTTTGCATTACCGACATAACTAATGAAGTACATATCGACGTAAGAGGTGTTCATTCTCTCGAGCGAGGCGTTTAATTTTTGTGTCAATTTATTTGGATCAGATGATTTGGCTTTTGTTACCAGAAAAACTTTTTTGCGGTCGCCCGGGTATTTGGCAAAATATTTTCCTATGGCTTTTTCGTTCTTGCCCCAGCCATACCAGTTGTCCGTATCCCAATAAGTGACGCCCATGTTAAAGGCCTGTCTGAAAACGAGCTGGTCGGAAGGCTTTAAAACACCGCCCAATGCGAGGATCGAGACATTGGTGCCGGTTTTCCCGAAGGGTCGTGTCGGCACTTTCATTTGCTCGGACGCTTCGGTAGTCGTGCTGCCACGAGCCGATGATAGCGTGCTTAAGGGAAGCAGCGCCGACCCGATCCCTGCAGCACCGGCACGTTTGATAAAATCCCGTCTTGAAAAATAACCTGTTTTGGCAGACATGCTTCGTTTCTCCTTTTAAATCCAAAAATTAGCCGGACTCGGCCCTATCGTTCTTTTTGCATCTGTAAAAAAAAAAGGCCAATAACACCATACCGTGATCGATTTCCTTATTTTCAATCTTTGCTCGAATGTCTTCCATCGGCACAGTTATAATTTCGATGTCTTCACCCGCATCCAGGTCTTGCTGCCGGGTTTTTACGGCGTCCTCGGCCAGGTAGAAAAAACAGCGATTGCTCAGAATGGCCGGCTGCGGATAACACTCACCGATTAACCGGATATTCGGGGCGGAAAAACCGGTTTCCTCCAGCAACTCCCTTTGGGCGGACAATTCCGGTGAGGTGTCGTCCGGGTCCACCAGGCCTCCGGGCAGTTCCAGGCATACCTGCTCGGTACCGTGCCGGTACTGGCGCACCATGACAACCTCCTGTTGCGGTGTGAGCGCCAGTGTCAGCACCCAGTCCGGAAACTGGAGAGCAAGCATCTCTCTGATTTCGCCCGTACGCGGTGAGCGAGCCTGCTTTTTGTGCAGCGAAAAGAGCTTATAATCTGCCACTTGTTGGCGCTTAAGGATTGCCCATTCTGAGATCATCACCCGGCTTCCATTTCTCGTTTTTTGAGTTCATCTAAGTCTGACATGCGGGTCGATTGCCTTTGCTGTTCTTTACGCTGGGAGAGAATTTTGGCCATTAGTAGGCCGATTCCCATGGGGTGCATATCTTCTGATTTCAGGCCAATCAACGTATCGACAAAAGCCCGGGCCGGCGGCGAAAGGACCTGATCCTTCAGGTAGGCGATGTTGACATCCAGATAGACTTTGGGGCCGCGCAGGGGGACAGTGGTTAGCATTTTTTCTTTCAATTCTGCAGCCACGGCTTCTTTGACGACAAACGAAACTCCTTCGCCGCGCTGCACCAGCTGTTTGATAAATTCGGTATTGCTGGTTTCCATCAGAATGTCGGGTGTGCAGCCTTCGATGTCAAATAATTCTTCGACCAGTTTACGCGTCCCGGATCCTTTTTCCTTCATAATGAAAGGGACGCCCGCCAGATCGGCAAAGGAAATTTTTTTCTTTTTTGCCAGCGGATGCCGCGGGGCCACAATTAGCGCCATTTCCTCCTGGCTGAAAGGGAAAAAATGGACCTCCGGGTTATCTTCAGCTTTGGCGATAATCGCCACCTCTATTTTAAAATCCAGCAAACCATGAATCATATCCAGCGAGCTGCCTTCGTTCAGCTGTATTTTAATCTGGGGATAGTTCTGGTGAAAGGTGGTAATCATCAAAGGCATAAAATAGCGCGCATAGGCCTTGGTGGTCCCCAGGCTGAGTATGCCTCTTTTAAGTTCGCGCATGTCATCGATGGCGGCTTCGATTTCTTTTTCAAACTTAAAGATCTTGGCTGCATACTGATACAGGGATCGGCCTTCATCGGTCAGATAAATCCTGCGGCCCTTCTTTTTAAAAAGCTTTAAATTGCAAAATTCTTCAAACGACTTGATCTGGGCGGTGACCGCCGGCTGAGTAATGAATAGCTCGCCGGCTGCGGCGGTAAAATTCAGGTTCTTGGCCGCATAGTAAAAAACCCTGAACTGATTAAAATTTAACATGGGTCGTTTCCGGATATGGGGTATTGGGTATAAAACGATTGATTTTATTAGATAAATTACAAGCGTTCAAATAAATAAACCGCATCCCTGATCACATTTTAACCATGCATCTTCTTACTCTAATTTTTTTTTATGGACAGATTTAATCCATAAATAGAACTTATGCATAGCATAAATTAAATTGGTTTGACAGTTTTTTTTTATTGGTTCATAAAAAATGAATATTATTTAATTTCAGGCTTCTGTGCTCACGCCTCAACTGGTCTTGCTATGTATTCGTGTTCCAGTTCATCCGACCGAAAGCCTTTAATGTGCTCGTAGACAATAGCTCTCCAAATAGCGTTTAAACCCACCATGAAAGGAGCATGAAAATGGCCGAACAACCTGGACGATTCCCGGATCCTCATGAGTTTCAGGTACCCGCTGAACTCGAAGGCTGGGAAGAAATGTATCCCTCCCACCATCTGTTTTCTGAAGACAGAGCAGATTGGGAAAAAGCACAATTCTGGTATCAGGACAAAATCCACGCCCCGGAGCCGATGCCGCCTCTGGATTTAATTTTCCAGGAAGCCTGGCAGATTGCCCTCTCACAGTATACGACCCGGGTATTCTGCATTCCACCGGCCCAGGGCATCGCTCAACGCATGATGGGCTGCTACATGTACATCTGCGCCATTGCCCCTCCCCCTGAGGAGATCATCGGCGAAAAAGCCGGGCATTTTGAAAAACGCGTTTTTTATGTGTTCGAGCACTATGATGAACTCTGGGAAAAATGGATAACCAAGTTCAAAGCCCTTGGCGAAGAGATGGCCGCGGTGCAAGTACCGGCCGAATTGCCGAAATTTGTTCCCGACGACCAGGTGCTGCCGGCACCCACCGGCGTGTACGACAGCTATTATTTGATTGAAGCGTTTGACAGGCTGGTCAACCAGATGTTCAAAGGCTGGCAGTATCACTTTGAAATGCTCAACCTGACCTATCTGGCGTACCTCATGTTTGCGGACGTATCCCGCAAGCTTTTCCCGGGAATCAGTGAAAGCGCCATCGGCAAGATGGTCGCCGGCGCCTATGTATCGATGTTCAAGCCCGAAGAGGAGCTTGTGCGACTCTCCAAACTGGCCAATTCCGCCAAAGATGTTTCCGCTATTCTCAAGAGTGACAAGTCGGTCGAAAACAAAATGGCTGAGCTGCAAAAAACGGAAGCTGGAAAAAATTGGCTGGCAGAGTACGAAAAGGCCAAAGACCCATGGTTTTATGTATCCTGCGGCAGCGGCTGGTTTCATTATGAGGGCAGCTGGCTGAGCAATCCCAACATTCCCTTCAGCTATATCAAAGGTTATGTCGAACAGCTGGAAGACGGCCAGACCATTGAGCGCTCGCTGGATGCGATCGAAAAAGAGAGAGACGAAATCGTCGCCGAGTATCGCAAGCTCATTAAAACCGATGAAGATCGTAAGGCCTTTGATGATGCCTACAATACGATTCGGACCATCTACCGCTACGCTGAAGACCATTTGTTCTGGGTTGAGCACTGGTTCCACACCATCTGGTTTGACAAGATCAGAGATTTCGGCAAGTTGCTGGTCAACAACGGCCTGCTCAACGAAGTCGATGACATCTTCATGTTCAACCGCTATGAAATTCCGCAATTGCTGACCGAATTGTCGACCGGCTGGGCACTGGGGGTGGATATCCCCATGCGTGGCAGCTTCTACAAGTCCAAAGCCGAAAAACGCAGAAAAATACTTGAAGCCGCGGGCAAGTGGAATCCGACTCCGGCTCTGGGAGTCCCACCCGAAGAGGTCGCCGAGCCCTTTACCATCATGCTGTGGGGTATCACCACCGACAAGGTCAAAGAATGGCTCAAGGGCGTTGACGTGACCGCGGGTGGAGATGTCTCCGAAATCAAGGGATTTGCTGCATCGGCCGGGATCGTCGAAGGCCCGGCTCGCGTGCTCAAACTGCTCAAAGACATTGTGGATCTGCAGGCCGGTGAAATCCTGGTCTGCCCATCCACCAATCCGTCCTGGGCACCGGTGTTCACCAAGATCAAAGCCGCTGTGACCGACATCGGCGGTTTGACCAGCCATGCCGCCATCGTTTGCCGCGAATACGGTGTGCCCTCGGTGACCGGTACCGGTGTATCGACCCAGGTCATTAAGACGGGCGATATCATCAAAGTGGATGGTGACAGTGGCGTGGTCGAAATCGTCAAAAGAGCAGGCTAAACTGGTTGAAAAAGTCATCTGACTGCGACATGCTTTGAATCAGTTTAATCGCTTTCGCCATCTACCATCGAACTTCCTGCTGGAACCCCCTTCCTACCGGGGAGGGGGTTCTAGACAGATGGGCGTCGAAGGACTGCAAAATGGATTATATCCTGGAGTTTGAGAAACTGGATAAAGATTCACTCCCCATCGTCGGCGGCAAAAATGCAAGCTTAGGGGAAATGATCAAGGCCGATATTCGGGTTCCGCCCGGTTTTGCGGTGACCACCGACAGCTATTTGTTGTTTATTACCGGTGGCGCAATAAAAGATAAGATTACGGCACTGGTATCCGATTTGAACCCTGATGATGTGGCGGCCCTCAATAAGGCCAGTGCCGACGTGCAGAAAATCATCAAACAAACGACGATGCCTGAAACTGTGGCCAAGGCCATTGCAGACGGTTACTCCCAACTGTGCGACAAGTGCGCTGTCGAAATCATTCCGGTGGCGGTTCGCTCAAGTGCCACCGCTGAAGATCTACCCAACGCCAGCTTTGCCGGCCAGCAGGATACCTATCTCTGGGTCCAGGGTGCAGACCAGGTAATTGCCCATGTGCAAAACTGCTGGGCCAGTTTGTATACCCCGCGGGCCATCGCCTACCGGATTAAAAACGAATTTCCCCACGAAAAAGTGCTTATCAGTGTGGGCGTGCAGAAAATGGTCAACGCCAAAGCGGCCGGGGTGATGTTTACCCTCAACCCGACAAATGGTGACGTATCCAAAGTGGTCATCGAGGGCAGCTGGGGACTGGGGGAAACCGTGGTATCCGGCTCGGTCAACCCGGACAAGTTCGTGGTCGATAAAGTCATGCTGGAAATCAATGAAAGAACCATATCCACCAAGCACATCGAATGTGTATATGACCTGGCGCAGGGCAAAGTCATCGATGCCGATGTGGCCGCAGACATTCAGTGCACCTGTTGTCTGGCAGACGATGAAATAAAGGCCCTTGTCAGAGCTGCCAAGAATATCGAAAACCATTACGGCCGACCGATGGATATCGAATGGGCCATTGATAAGGACATCCCCTTCCCGGACAACATGTTCATCGTCCAGGCGCGACCGGAGACGGTCTGGAGCCGGCGTAAGACAGAATCGGTCATCGGCGGCAAAACCGGCCGGCAGTTATTAATGGAGCAGGCCATGAAACGCATAAAGATACCATAGAAAATACAGTCTTCATCCAAAGTAACCGCATTTAAAAACCTAATGACAGGTCATTTGGATTGGATGATGAGGACTTTACATCGTTCAAATATCCCGGCTGTACATGGCTTAAATAAAGCATCAGAGATTAAAATATAAAAAAGTTAATCATTTGCTAACATTCTTTTGTTTTTTTATTCATTAAAATAATTTTGGAAAAGGAGGAAATGTTTTATGAGAGACATGAGAGATTTTGTTGCCGAAGGCGAAGAAAAAGGTCTGTGCAAACGGATCACCGCCGAAGTCGACTGGAACCTGGAATTGTCGCATATCGCCAAGCTCAATGAAGAACAAAGCGGCCCGGCGCTTCTTTTTGAGAATGTCAAAGATTATGATACGCCGGTCATCACCAGCGTCTGCACCACCGTGGAGCGGCTGGCTCTGATTATGGGTATGCCGCTTGAATCCACGCTGGTGGATCTATATGAAGAGTGGGCCAAGCTGGGCGAAAATTTGATACCGCCCAAGGAAGTGGATGGCGCCGGTGCACCGTGTAAGGAAAATATATTAACCGGGGATCAAATCGACCTTTTTAAATTTCCGGTGCCCCAGTGGTACCCGCTGGATGGAGGGCGCTATATCGGCACGGCCCATTTCATCATCAGCAAGGATCCGGAGAGCGGTTGGGTGAATCTGGGAACATACCGCAGTCAGCTGCTGGCAAAAGATAAAATCGGCACCCAGTTTATCAAAGGCAAACACGCCGACATCATGCTCAAAAAATATCAGGCCATGGGCAAACCCATGCCGGTTGCTTCGGTGATCGGTTGCGATCCTCTGCTGTTTGTGCTGGGCGCCGCGCGCGTATCCGCTTTTGTCTCCGAGTACGATGTATACGGCGCGTTGCGAGGCGAAGCCATTAAGGTCGTCAAAGGTGAAACCGTCGATCTGCCGATACCGGCGAATGCTGAAATCGTCATCGAAGGTGAAGTGGATGCCGACAAATTCATGGAGGAAGGTCCTTTCGGCGAATACACCGGCTATTATTCCGGCGTCGGCACCGATCCACGCAACTTTATCGATGTCAAATGCGTCACCCACCGCAACAATCCCATTTTGTGGGGAACCACCGTGGGCCGGGCGGTCACCGACACCCATATGACCATGGCTCTTTCCTACGGCGCAACACTGTGGCAGCAGCTGCTGGCCATGAAAATACCGGGCCTGAAAGGCGTTTACTGCCCGCCGGAAGGCTCGGGGCGATTCCTGGCCATCATTTCCATGAAGCAGATGTACCCCGGACATGCCGATCAGGTCCTGACGGCCGCCATCTCCACTGAAATGGGTGCCTATGGCCTCAAAACCGTCATTGTCGTGGATGAAGATATCGCTCCCTGGGATATTCCCCGCGTGATGTATGCCCTGAGCTTCCGGTTCCAGCCCAACCGCTCCCAGGTTATCAAGCGCGGCAGATCCACGCCGCTGGATCCATCGTTGCCGATCGAGGCCAGGGAAATTACGGGCCGGCTGCTGCTGGATGCCACGATTCCCTATGAATGGAAGAAAAAACCGATTCCCATCGAACTCGATCCGAAAGTGGTTGAGAGGGTTAAGGGTCGGTGGTCAGAACTCGGCCTGTAGAAGATATCTTAAAAAAGCATGCATAAAGTGACTAAAGTGAACTAAAGTGGGAAGTGACTAAAGTTTAGGTGTCGCTGCGCTCCATCATCATAAATTTAAAATGAACAAATCCCTAACTTTAGTCACTTTAGCTCACTTCTGACTTTAGGCACCCACCTTGAAAAAGGAATGGTTGAGATGGCAGATAAAAAATTGTTGGACGGCAAACGGGTCCTGGCGGTCGATGACGAGCAGGATGTTCTGGATACCCTGATCGACTTGCTGCCGATGTGTGAAATGGTAACCGCATCTTCATTTAAAAAAGCCAGAGAACTGCTGGAATCCCAGCAGTTTGATCTGGTCATTCTGGATATTATGGGAGTTGACGGTTACGGCCTGCTGGAAATCGCAACTCGTAAAAACATCCCGGCCGTCATGTTGACCGCGCATGCCTGGAGCCCGGATAACCTGGTGCGCTCGATCAAGGAAGGTGCGGTTTCCTATCTGCCCAAAGAAGAGCTGGCAAATATTACAGACTACTTGAATGATGTTTTAAGAGCTAAAAAGGAAGGCCGCAATCCATGGGCATCCTGGCAAGAACGCTTGCCGGCCTCATATTTCGAGCGGCGCTGGGGCGCTGCCTGGAAGGACAACGACCGGCAATTCTGGGAAACGTTTAAAGCCGGATTAAAGGCCAAGCGATCCGCAGCCAAAAAAGAAGATTAACTTTACTGCATACCGACATAACATTTATACGGAGGAAAGTTGTGAAACCGATTCGTTATCAAAAACAAATGGTGGACGAATTTTTAAATGACGGCTACTGGACCCAGGAGCTCTTTTATGATTTCTGGGAGCGAAATGCCCGCGAATACGGCGACCAGGAAGCACTGGTAGATTCCAAATATCGCGTTACCTGGGCGGAAGCCAAGCGCCTGGTGGATGGGATTGCCTCCACCTGGGTTCAGATGGGCATCCCCCGGTTTGCGCGCATCATTATTCAATCACCCAACAGTGTCTACGGCTTTCTGGCCAGAATTGCCGCCGAAAGAGCCGGTCTCATCTCTCTGACCGTCTATCCCTATCTGCGGCAACGCGAATTAGAATACATGGTGGAAAGGACTGAGGCTTCTGCAGTGGTCATCCCCCATGAATACCGCAAATTTAATTATCTGGAGATGTATAAGGAGCTGCAACAGCGGTTTCCGCATCTGAAACATATCTTTCTTTTTGACGACACGGTACCGGATTCAGCCCCTGAGAACACCTATTCGCTCACCCAGTTGGCGCAGGCGGCTGCTGAAAAACCGGTAGATGAAGATATGCTCAAAGAAAGACGATTGGATCCGATCTGGAATATCGCATTGCTGACCACCACATCCGGAACGACCGGACTGCCCAAACTGGTGGAATGGCCCACCGCTCCCCGCGTATGCACGTCCAAGGGTCGCGTCAGCATCTGGGGGCTGAACCACAAAGATATTACCATGGCCATTGCACCGCATGCCGGCGGGGCTGCCGGCACCCTGACCTATTTTGCCGCACCGCTGGCAGGTGCCAAAACAGTCATGCTCGAAGAATTTGTGCCGGAAGATGCCCTGTCCCTGATCGAAAAAGAAAAGGCCACGGCCATCGGCGTGGTCCCCACGCATCTGGTGCGCATGCTGGAATGCGACACATCCAAATATGATCTCAGCTCGCTGCGGTTTATACGCTCCGCCGGGGGTTATCTGTCACCCCAGATCGCCGAAGAAGCCGAGAAAGCCTTCGGTGCGGTCATCACCAGCGACCTGGGCACTCAGGACATGGGCTCGGTTTCCGGATGTCGGGTTGAAGACAGCAAGGATCTGCGCCGCCGAACCGTTGGCCGCATGCTGCCCGGCAACAAGGTCATCTTAAAGGATGAAGACGGCAACAAAGTACCCGACGGTGAGCCCGGCATCCTGTATTTCAGAGGCCCGCACGCCCCGGCCGGCTATTATCGCGATGAAGAGCTGACCTCAACCGTGTTTGATCCCGATGGCTGGACCACCACCGGTGATATCGTTAAATTCGATCAGGAGTGCCTCTGGATTTTGGGCCGCGCCAAGGACATGATCATTCGCGGCGGGCAAAATATTTATCCGGCCGAGATCGAGGGCTTGCTGAACGACCATCCCAAGGTGGCATCGGTTGCCGTTGTCGGCTATCCGGATCGGGAAATGGGCGAACGCACCTGTGCCTACGTGATCCCTAAAGCCGGCCAGGATTTTACCTTCCAAGAAATGGTGGAATTTTTAAAGGGCAAACAGCTGGCCATGTACAAACTGCCGGAGCGGCTGGAGGTGGTTTCCGAATTTCCGGCTGTCGGTGACTCGGGCAAGGTCAATAAAGAGACCTTGAAAAAAATGATCGCTGAGAAAGTAAAGCAGGAAAGTGGATAGTCTGAATTAGCCTCACGCAAAGACGCAAAGTCGCTAAGAAGATTTTATAGTTTAAATTTTCAGGCTAGCATATTTGCGTAAGCTATCCCACTGAAATCTGATGGAAAAAACAGCACTGATTATTTCAACCCTGGATACCAAAGGATTGGAAACCAATTATTTGGTGCAAAGGTTAAAGGGTCTGGGTCTTAACACCCTGCTGATGGATATCTCCATGCGCGCTGACGCGCCATCCGGTGCAGACATTCCACCGGAGCGTGTTGCGGCAGCCGGCGGCAGGAGTTTTGAAGAAATTCGCAATTCACGCAACCGTTCACAGATCACCAATGTGATGATGGCAGGCGCCTCGAGCAGTGCGGCGGGCCTGCTCTCTGAAAACAAACTGGACGGGGTGATTGCCATCGGCGGCTCGACCGGCACGCTGATGGCCACCGAGGTGATGCGTTCGCTGCCCTTTGGCATCCCCAAGGTGATGATATCTTCTACGGCTGCTTTGCCGGGGCTGGCCACGCGCTATATCGGCACCGGTGATATTGCCCTATTCCATTCGGTGATCGAAATTTCCGGCGTCAGCAATATGCTCAAAAATGTCATGGATCGCGCCGCCGAAGCCCTGGCCGGGATGGTGCTGGGTAAAATCACATCAGCCAAAACCGGTGAAGGCAAGGCCATTGCTTTGACCATGCTGGGGCCCTGTGAAAGATGTGCCAGCGCCGTGCGCGCCGGCCTCGAGAACAAAGGATTCCAGGTTATCGGATTCTCGGCCGCCGGCATCGGTGACCGGGCCATGGAAGATATGATTGCCGATGGTTTTTTTCAGGGTGTTGTTGACCTGGCCCCGGGCGGTGTCGGCGAACATCTGTACGGATTTATGCGCGACGCCGGCCCCCATCGCCTGGAAACAGCCGGTAAGGCCGGTATCCCTCAGATCATATCAACCTGCAGTGTCAATCACATGACGCCGGCCAAATCAAAATATAAGCCGGAATATCATGAGCGCCGCAAGTACGATCTGGACAAATTCAGAACCTGGATACGCTTATCAAGCGCTGAGCTCAAAGAAGTTGCCGGCGTTTTTGCCGCCAAACTCAATCAAGCGACCGGCCCGGTAAGCGTCGTCATACCCCAAAATGGCTGGTCTTCGGTGGACAGCCCGGAGAATCCGACTTACGACCCGCAGGAAGACAGGCTATTTGTCGAAACGCTGCGCCGGCAGTTGAAACCCGATATCAGCATCGTTGAAATACCGGCCAATATGGAAGATGAGGTCTTCGCACAGGCAATTATCTCGGCCGCATCGGAGATATTTTAAATGGAAAGCCGGGAGTTTACCGTCCATACCGAGGAAGAAGCGTATAATCTTTCCGCCAGCGTCAGATTAATCGGCGCTGATGTGCTGGTCGCTATCTGGGGCGGAGAACGACCCCATATCGGCGCCGTGGCGGTGGCCCAGCCGCGCCCGAGCCTGAAGGATCCCGAAATAACCAGTGCCAGCGCATCTGTTATCTGCCTGCTGGGCCACAAGGAGGACGAACTGGTCAAGGCAACGGCCGAAATCCTGGCCGCAACGCTTGAAACCCAGGTGGTCGTCACGGCCGGGATTCATTGGGACAATCTGTCGCCGGAAGCCATCCGGCAGATTATCCGGCACAGTGAAATTTTAGTGGATATGATTTTGGCCCGGCTCGTCAGCGAAGCATGATCTCGTTTAGCAACTCCTTGGCGAAAACCAAAAACGATACTCTTTTAATCCAAAATCATTTGTTCAATTAAACATTATCGAATATAACTGAAATTCCCGAAAGAGGTGTTTATGACGAAACGTATTGTGGTCGGCATATCCGGTGCCAGCGGGGTCACCTATGGCGTTCGCTTGCTGGAATTGCTCAAAGAAACCGACTTTGAAACCCATTTGATCATCTCCAAGGCGGGCCGTTTAAACATTGAAATCGAGACCGACTACCATCCCGATGCCGTCGAAGCGATGGCGGATTTTGTTTACGACCACAAGGACATGGCCGCGTCTCTGTCAAGCGGGTCGTTTTTGACAGCAGGTATGGTGGTCGTGCCCTGCACCATTAAATCGCTTTCGGGTATTGCCAATTCCTATAATGAAAACCTGCTGGTTCGGGCGGCGGATGTCACCTTGAAGGAAAAGCGCAAACTGGTGCTGGTGGTCAGGGAAACACCGCTGCATGTGGGACACCTGCGCCTGATGACCCTGGCAGCTGAAATGGGGGCCCACCTGCTGCCACCGGTGCCGTCTTTTTACCACCAGCCCAAAACACTTGAAGACATTATCGACCAGACCATCGGCAAAATATTTGACTATATCGGAATCGAGCACGACCTGTTCAAGCGCTGGGGAGAAAAAAAGAAGATCGAAAAACCCCGGAAAAAGAATACGCGCATCTTACTCGCGCAAAAGAAATGATCGCAATGCCGGCTTCAGATTTCAAGCAATGTTGCTATCAGAAAGAGGAAGCAACCTCTCTTACCGATCTTAAGAAAAAGGTTATATCTTATCAGCGATATGACCGATGTTGTCAGTAATCTGTTTTATAAATCTTTTGCGGGCTTTGTTTGTCACTAAAAGTTCATTGTAATGTTTGCTGTTTTTAATAGCAACAGCCACCATACGGGCGGCCAGGTTCAATAATTCAAGATCGTCGGCTGTAAAGTTGCCTGTTTTTTTGTTTAATGATTGAAGTGTACCCAAACAATGATCCTTGGAATCAAGCAAAGGCGTGCAGATTAGACTACGCGTCTGAAAACCTGTCAATTCATCTACCTCTTTATAAAAGCGGCTGTCTTCATAGGCATTATTAACGACTGCAGGCTGACGATTTACAAACACCCACCCGGCGACACCACATGATTTAGGAATACGAATTTCATTCTTATCAAGATCGAGAGATGAGAAGATGGCAAGTTGTTCATTCCAATGTTGAAATAAAAATATCGATGATCTTTCAGAATCCATAAATCCATTGAGGTGGTACATAGAAACTGAAAGCACCGTATCTATTTTGCTTTCCAGGTCGAAAAGCTGTGACAGCTCCTTTGCCAGACGATAGGACCGGGTCATACTTTCTTCCATTTTTCTTTCCTCGAGAATACAAGAATTTAAAAAAAAATGTGGAATACATGCTATCGAAATCAAAATCTCAGCATCTTTTTGCGCTGAAGTCTCCGGCGAGCTTCTTCTTCCTGCTTATGGTAAGCTTTCATAATACCCAACCCAACCTGACATCCGACCGCAGATACGATGATCTCATCCTGAGTGCTAAAAGGGCCTGATTCAGAGGTCTTCTCAAGCATGATAAAGCCTAAGATATTTTCCGCTTCACGAATGGCAACGGATAAAACCGTGACTTCATCAAGCGTATGGATCGGATTTTCATCAGCGTGCTTTTCTATTATTTTTAGCGCCCCGGCAAGATCAAGAGCCATCAGATTGGCCTGGCAAGCAACGTCATACATTTCCGTAAATGGATTAAAGATGAGGATCAGTCCACCGGTCGAACCGTTTATGTCGGATAAAAGCCGATCCAGTATTTTACGAGTCATATCATATAGACTATCATTTCCACCCACAATCCTGCCGGTTTCAAATACAGTGGTTAAGTATTCTGACGTCAGCCTCAGCCGCCTGGACATCTCATTGATACTGGTATAAAGGAATCGAACCCCGGCTTTCGGATAATCAAATATAAATTTGCGGAAGTCCTGATTATCCAAACGGTATAAGGTCAGATCCGTTCTGGCGATGGCATCGGCACTGCGCTGTGCATTTTCAAAAAGGGCCATTTCACCGAAAATACTTCCCTTGGTGAAAAAAGAAAGCGTCTTATCCTTCTTTCTGATCTCCACCTGCCCTTTTTCAACGACATACATTGCCGTGCCCGCGTCACCTTCTTTAAAAATCGTGTCGCCTTCCTCAAACGTTTCGATCTTTACATAAAGCGCAAGGGCCTCCAGCATAGCTTCACTGAACGCTGAGAATATCTCCAGGCTTTTCAGTGTTGTCATCATCGTCCTGCTCCTGGGGCAATTGATTTAAACAGATTAATGTTATTGGCTTTTGCAATAGCCGCATCAAAAGTGACTGTTCCCTTTCGCACAAGATCCGCCAGATCCTTATCGAGGCTTTTCATCCCAAACTTCGACCCCATCTCTATGGCACTATAAATCTGATGTGTTTTCCCCTCTCTTATCAAATTGGAGATTGCAGAATTGACGATCATCACCTCCCGGGCTGCAATTCTTCCCTTGCTGTCAGCACGCGGCAACAGCTGCTGGCAAATGACAGCTCTGAGGGAAACGGAAAGCTGGGTTCTGACCTGCTCTTGTTGATAGGGAGGAAAGACATCAATCATTCTGTCGACGGTTTGGGCTGCATCGGTCGTATGAAGTGTAGCAAAAACCAGATGTCCCGTTTCCGCCAATGTCAGCGCCGTGGCGATTGTTTCGAGATCCCGCATTTCTCCTATCAGGATGATATCCGGGTCTTGTCTGAGTGCCCTCTTGAGGGAATCCCCAAAACTATTTGAATGGCTGCCAATTTCTCTTTGTGTGACAACACATTTCAGTTTGGGATAAACATATTCTATGGGGTCTTCAATGGTTAATATGTGCTCTTTTCGGTCTCGGTTGATAATATTGATCATACTTGCTAGCGTTGTCGATTTACCGCTTCCTGTAGGTCCTGTTACGAGGATCATTCCACGGGGGGTTTTGGTCAGACGAATTAAAGTGTCGTCAAGCCCGATATCTTCGGCATCAGGTATATCTGCCGGGATCACACGCAAAACAGCGCCGATGCCGTCTTTTTGCTCCAGGACATTCAGTCTGAAACGGCCGATACCCTCTTCGGACAGGGATGTATCGAGCTCGCTTTCGCGCTTGAATTTTTCGATCATTTTTTCCGACAGGATGCCAAAAATTATTTTTTGAGTGTCTTCTTTGGTCAACGCAGGCACGTCCAAGCCCTGCATTTCACCATTTATTCTCAGAAAAGGCGGCCTTCCAGGTACAATGTGAATATCGGATGCGCCGTATTTCACCGCTGCTTGCAGCAGCTCAAGTATATCCATGATTGTCTCCATACCTCATTTAAGTCATGGCCCACCGAAACTGGCACGATTGTAAAATAACTTCATCGTATTTTGATCGACCGGCCTGGCACTTACCAGGTCCCCCTGCTGATGGATTATATACCCGAAAAGATGCGCACCGTCGGGGCTCCTGATCTCTCGAACCGGGGTCATCGCGTAATTGGCCCACACAGGGGTGATGTTTCCTTTAGCCGTTGTATTGGCCTTGACGATCCCCTCCCAGGCTGCCTGATCGTTTACCGTGTCCCAATTGCTGCCCACCTCAATTTTGCGATCATCATTTTTCGGGTCAAAAATAGCCGCGGTCGACCTGAGCCAGATGGTGTAATCTGACCAGTTGTCGAACAGTTGCTGCTGGGTAACCTTTGATTCATCGGCCGGCAGGGTTTTAATTCGTGCATAATCTCCCGAGCAACCAATGATAATAAAAACCATGATGACCGCACCAAAAACGAATCTTACGGAATTCATCAATTTCTCCCATCATAAATAAGACCCCGGCTTCTCTTAAATGAGCGGGTGCTGTTCGTTAATAACGGCATCCATCCTCCGCGTTTGCGCCTGTCATCCAATGACCGAAAAACTGGAATCGGCTATGATTTCGCGGTTGCGACTGAAAAAGCCCACGTTGAGGTTGCGCCGCATGTATTTCATATAAAATTGCAAAGGATCGGTATCGTGGTCGTGCCCTTTCTCGCAGGCATCGATCATTTCGGCCATCATGACTCCTACAACCGGCGCATTTTTGTACTGATTGCCGCTGGTGCCGATAGCCAGATAAAATCCGGGCAGGTCCGACTTGTCGTAAATTGGAATCCAGTCATCGCTGCAGTCATAAAGCTCAACCACGCCCTTGTACTGGTTGGGAACGGTAAGATCTGTGAACCGCATGCCTTCACGCATGACCATACATTTATACTGATCGGTAAAATTGGTGTCGTAATCATCCGGATCGTCCACCCACAGCCGTGGATCACATTCCGGATCTTCACTGCCGATCAGAAAATGATTCCCCACCTCCGGACGCGAGTAGCAACCGATGTCCCCATCCGATGTGATGACACCATCCCGCTCCCAGTTAATGCCTTCGGGTGCAGGCACGTGGGCCACTTCCTGCTTCATCGGCCGCGTTTTGATCTTCATCGCATCTTCAACGCCGGCCATTTGATTGATCAAGTAAGAATGCGGCCCGGCGACATTGACGACAACCGGCGCTTCAATTTCGCTGCCACCCTTGAGCTTGACACCGGTCGCATGTCCCCGCTTCTTCAATATGTCCGTAACTTCCGTGTTGTAAAGAAAGTCAGCACCCTTGGCCTTCGCCGCTACCATGACGTTGTGGGTTGACAGCTTTGGATCTGAGATATAACCGGACTCAGGAATCCAGAGGGCCCCGGGGATCTTTTCTGCGGTGGGTTCACCGAACCGGGGGTCATCTATCCATTTTTGGGGAAAGTAGCTGGCCAGATTCACATTGGGCAAATAGCGCTCGATCTCCCCGGGCTGCAGGTCTAAATACCCCACGCCGAATTCGTCCAGGGCTGCTTTCACCCGGCTGAGGTTATTGTTGATCGGGGTTTTGAACACCAGCGCTCCGGTATTGCGATAAAAGGCCATGCCATCGGGATCTCTGACCTCGAGGTATTTGGGCCAGTCCAGCCAGTAAAAATAGCCTTCTCTTGCCAGAGCCACCCCTTCGGTTGTGGAATAATGGAAACGGATAACCGCGCAGGACCCACTCGTGGAGCCCATACCGGCATCGGCGAGCTTGTCGACATTCAGCGTTTTGTAACCCCGTTTGGTCAGCTCAAAGGCGATACAGCATCCGATTACCCCCGAACCGATAACGATGGCATCGTATTTGTTTTTCATTAAACGTCTCCTTTGCAAATAATTACTTTGGACAGTTAATTTTATCTGAGTATCAGAGATAGGATTGCCTTTCAAGAGTGCGCCAATCTATTAGCCTTGATCCTGGTCGGCATGCGGAGCATCCCACCAACCGATAACGGATCCGTATCGTGGCCATCGCAGCCCTTCTTGTTGCTCAATTTCCCGGATCCAATCGCCCAGAGCCGAAGCGTGATGGATCACAAGGGGAGTGCTGTGCGGCGGCAGAATATCGTTTTGCAGGCCGTATAAGGAGATGGTTTTTTGATTCTCAGAAGCGGTCTCTTCGGTGTCCCAGGCAGTGGGGTGGATGAATCCGTGATGGGCCCCTTCCCTGCTTGAATATCCGAACGTGTCTCCGAATTCCGCCTTTAGATCCCGCATCAGCCGGACGGCCTGCAGGTTCTCGGCAACACTCAAGCCCTTGTTCAGATTCCGCAGGATGCGGTCATCAAATGACTCAAATCCAACTGAACCGAGCAATACAAAAATGCCGTGCCGCGCGGCTACGGCCAAAAAAGATTTTAAATGTTCAATCCCGGTAATAAGACCATCGGCTCTCAAGGTGAGGTTGATCTGAGACAGTTCGATGTCGCCTGAATGAACCGCTTCGAGTAAATCCAGCAGGATCGGCAGTGGATATTCATTGATGAGCTCAAAGGGGATCTTTCTGCCATCCCGGATTTCCGGCAAACAGCGGATTTGCCGGATCACCGTTTCTCTGTCCAGAGTGCCGTGAAATCCTTTGTCCACCGCCACATCACAAAACGAGCAGCCGCGCAGCGGAAGTTTGATTGATTTTGCCTGCCCGGCGCTGATTGTAGCCGGATAATCGATGCGAGCTTCTTTGGTGCGGGCTGCATGCGGGCAGCCGATGTGCTGCAAAACCTGGCCCGTTCTGATTTTTAAGGGTGTCAGTCCGTTTTTTGCAGGGAGGTAGATATTATCCCAGCGAACCGTCCCCAGATATTTGGGGTCCCAGGCTTTCGGGGCGTTTTGACTGACGGCGCCATCTTCTTTTGCCAGCAATAATCCAGGAATGGAAGACACGTCACTTGTGTCCGGACTGTTGAGCAGTGGGATGATCTGCTCTGCCGGCCCCTGCAGCGCATAGCTGAAGGCCTTCCACAAGCCTTTAAAGCGATGGGGATGTTCCTGCCAGTCCTTTTCTCCGATAAAATCAACGCTTGCCTGCGGGCCTGCCAAAATTGTAACAGCGCCTTCGGCTCTAAGTCCGGCTGCCAGAGAAAAGAGATCTTCGCGGCCGCTCAAAGCAGAAAAGCCGATGATCGGTCGCTGGGCGCCAAAATAATCCGCCAGTACCTTTTTGAGTACAGCATGGTCATCTTCACGGCTGACAGCAATCACAATACACTCACAGCCGCTGCCATCTTCAATGATAGCAGCCGCCATTTGCGGACCCAGGAGACCGTGTGTCTCACCTTTGAAATAGCTGGTAATGATCGCCATTTTCTTGGGTGCACTATTTGCGGAGCGTAGCGCAGTCATGATTATTTGGCGGAAAAAAATAGAGGCCTCCGAACGAACCTGAAGCCTCTATTCATTAGAATTGAAACCGTCAATTAAGCTGTCCAACTTATTCTTGCAGAGTGGCAGCCTGTTTGCTGGCGGTGGATACACGCTCTGCTGCCAGGCGCCGGATGGCAATGCTCACCTTGTCAGCTTCGATAAAGTCAACGGCTTTTTCTTCGCAGAACCTTACACACTGAGGATCGCCATCACAGAGGTCGCACTTGAAGACCTTTCTGTCGGTCGGATTAAATGTCATGGCTCCGAAAGGGCATGCGCTCACACACGAGCGGCACCCGATGCAGACATCATAATCAACGACGACTTTTGCCAATTCATCCTTGCGAGAGATCGCCTTTACGGGGCATACGTTCATACAGGGCGCATCCTGGCATTGCTGGCAGGACATCGGGATATACAGACCTTCAGCCTCCCATTTAACCACCCGGATTCGGCTGCGGGCAGGGTTCGATATCCCATCATGCGAAACAGAACACACAAGCTCACACAGCTGACAGCCCGTGCACTTCTGGTGATCGATGTATAGTACTTTGGGCATTTCTATCCTCCATGATGCCTAATTGATCATAGAATGTTCAATATGGCTTGTTGTTATTTGTTATTAGAAAATTGATTTATACCTCTTAAACGAATAAACAATAACGAATAACCCCCTAAAGGAGATGTGACGGCTCATTTTCCAGGCCGAGCTTTTTTAGAGTTTCTTTTTTGGGAGCACCCTCTTTGTCGAGGCCCTGATGTTTGTACAACTCATCGACCATCTTGACGAATTTTTTCTTGTCGATGGTCATGCCGATCACATCAATGGCGCCGCGCCTGCAGGGCTCGTCAAAATAGCGATGGTTCAACATATCGCCTTTTTCAAGGTCGTTGCGGGTCAACCCTTCCCTCAGGTTGAACATCCTCTCGATCATGTTGCATCGATGGGCAACCTCCCAGATTTCTTCGGGCGTCATTTCGAGTCCGGTATTGTAGTAAAGCACTTTTGACCAGTCTTCGAAATTGGGCAGTGTCGGTCCCAAAAAGGTTGTATGATATTTACAGATTCCCAGGCAATCGACGCCCATAAAACAGTTTTCCTGCCAGAACACCTGCCAGGGTTTGCCGACATATTCGGTATGCTCGGAGCTCAGCGGTCCGTCATAGGATACCGGATTGCCGTAGATCTTTCTTAAAACTTTTTCCGGCAGATGGTACAAATCGATAGCCGGCCGGCTTCTTAAATGGTCTGATCCCCGGGACGCAGTGGCCACATTGAGGGCCAGCGCCGGGGTGGGCCGTTCATCCGAATGCAGGTTGCTCATGCCTTTAACCTGCACCAGATAATCAAAGGATTTTTTACCGATTTTTTTAGAGGCCGGGATACCGCCGTCGGCAAGCGCATCAGCCAGCCAGCCCTTGCGGTAGCAAATTCGTTCAACCATTTCGAGAACGGCCTTGTCATTGCCCCAGCTCAAATCGAGCCCATCGGTTTCTTTGTCGGTAATGATGCCCAGCTCGTAGAGCTCCATGGCCCAGGATATAAGACTGCCGGTCTCCAGATTGTCCATCCCGAACTGATTGACCAGATAGTTGCCGGTCAGAACGGTCTCGGCCCGGGGCGTGTCGGTTTCGGCCCCGAAAGCGCCCAGAGATGTGTACTCGGGACCTTCATCATACCTGCCGGCCAGGGGGCCACTCGGGATCTTGTACTGGGCCCGGCAATGCACCTGACAGCCGAAGCAACCGGTCATATGATGGCGCCCCATGGTCTCTTCAGCGATTTCATCGATGCGCTCGGGCTCGATATCATCGGCATATTCACACTGATTGTACTGAAAATTCCGCGTTCGCACGCCACCCCAGCAATTCGTCGCCCCCCAGATAAAAGGTGTCCCTAAGACACCCTGCGTCTGATTGACTTTGGCGCTGACGATCTGATCGATGAAGCGTTTATTGTATTCCAGAGCTTCAAACGGATGGGCAATCTGGATGTCCATGGTCCCGCGGGCGGCCACGGCCTTCAGGTTTTTGGAACCCATGACACATCCCATGCCCGTGCGACCTCCTGAATTCTTGATGCCTGTCATCACGTTGGCAAACCGCACCAGATTTTCTCCGGCCGGCCCGATAACGGCGCTTTTGACTTCCTCATCACCCAGATCTTCCCGGATGGCCCATTGGGTTTCGGTTACGGATTTACCCCAGATCTCGCGGGCGTCACGAATCTCGATTTTGCCGTTGTTAATGTAAATATAAACCGGATGTTCGGCCTTGCCTTTGATGACCAGGTGGTGAAAACCGGCCCAGGCCAGCTCAGGAGCAAAGAAGCCGCCCATGTTCGTGCTGCCCAGCAACCCGGTCAGCGGCGATTTGGCCATGATATGTGTTCTGGCGGTAGCAGAAGCGCAGGTGGCGGTCAGGATACCGCCGCTGATCAAAAGTGTATTGGCAGGCCCCAGCGGATTGCACCCTTTTTTGGTATGGTTATAGAGCAAATATGCGTCCAGGCCGCGGCCTCCCAGAAATTTTTTGCGAACCTCGAGCGGTATCGGTTTGGTTTCAATATCGCCGGTGGTCAGATCAATATATGCGATCTTTCGGTTTAGCGCCATTTCAGGATACCCCCTTTTCCTTTAATTTTTCTTCCGCCAATTTCTTGTTGACATCCCAGACCGGACCCCGAATGCGGGGCAAATTGGCATTCACCCAGTGGATCCGGTACTCCATTCCGCAGGTCGGGCATTTGGCGGTCTTGCAGCCCTTTTCCGGTTGAATCCTTTCCATGCAGCTCGGATTATGACATCTGAACTTACCGTAAGTTCGGGTTTTGCGAAGACTTTCGGCCGTTGAAAGGCCTTGCTTATCGGTTGCCATATTCTTCTCCTTTGTGTTTATAATGGATATAGCTTCTGAGATATGTTGTTCGTCGCGCTCAAATCTTGCTTTGCGGGGATACGCAGACGACAATTTAGTTCATTATTATGAACAGATTAACCTTTATATTTTGATACCACAACAGTTGTTTGTGATCAAGTCAAAATGTGGTTTTTTTGAATAATTTTTAAATGCATATGATTAAGATAAAAAACACGGTCCAGCTCTAAATATATAGCAAAATCCTTAAATTAAGCCGTCAACAAGATGTTCACATAGATGAACGAAATTTCTTGACATCCCTATTGTCTAATTGTATTCTCATATTATGAAAAAATATGGCGCACCATCCGTAAAAAAGGCATTTGCCATCCTCAGTGCGATATCGTCTTCCAGACAGGGCCTGGGGGTGAGCGAACTGGCTAAAAATCTTAAAATGGCCAAGAGCACCGTCCATGGGATGACGTCAGCCCTGGAAGAGCTGGGCGCTGTCATGCGCGATCCACTGACGAAAAAATATAAACTGGGCTTCACCCTGCTCGAAATTGGCCGTTCGGCCTACACCCAGATCGATCTGCAAACATCGGCTCGACCGGTTATGGAAAACCTGATGGAAAAAACCCAGACGTCGGTTTTTCTGGGCATCCTGAACTGGGACCATGTAACCATACTGGATATTGTCGAGTCCAGTCAGGATCTTAAGATTACCGCCCCGATCGGCACCACCATACCCATGCTGGCCGGAGCCGTGGGCAAGGTTTTTTTAGCATCCATGGATCAGGAACAGGCCCGCAAAATTATTGAATCCAAAGGATTGCCCCGCTTTACGGACAATTCGATCGTTGACCCGGCACAGCTTTATAAAGAGCTAAAGCAAGTCAGCGCACAGGGGTTTGCCGTTGATGACGAAGAATATATTCTCGGTGTGCGGGCTGTAGCCGCACCACTGATGGGATTGGGGCAATTGCGGTCGGCCATCTGGATTGTCGGATTCAAGGCCAGTCTTGACGAAAACAAGATGAAAACCCTCACGGGTGAAACCCACCGGGCCGCCCTGGAAATCAGCCGCCGCATCCAGCAGCAGCTCACCACCGCTCAAACCCCAAACTAATCAACGCCGTCCTAAATATATTGAGCGATTGTCGAGGTTTACCTGCCTCAGGCAGGTTGCCCCCTGTCGGGTCGCAGCTGAAAGCGAAGACCAAAGCTACACGGCAGATGGCGTTCCGCTATAGTGAGCCTATGCGGAACGGCATCTAACACCGTAGATGCGGTAAGATCGGCAAGCCCCGCAGGGGTTTCAAAGTAAAAATATTAAAAACGATAGAATTCATTAACGTTAAGAATATTACCGATATTTTTAATTTGAAACGCTCAATTTAGTGGAATACGAGTGACTTGATAGTCACCGGAAAAACCTGACTCCCCACCAGGGGCTCACCGATATCAATCCAATCGCCATCTGCAAGCGTCAACTCGTCCAGAGTCAGCAAATTGCTTTTCAAATCCGTTTCACGCCGGATCACATTGCCGACCCCGCTCGCAATATCGGTTCCAAAGATCAAAATAATCGGCAGGCCGCTCTTTATAGAGCTGGCATGGGACGCTTCAATGGACCTGGCGAATAATTCCAGCTGGGGATAGGATGCGCGAACAGGGTCCTGAAAGTATAAGGCCACAATGTCCTCACCTTCAACCCGGTCAAATCGGCGAAAGGCGGCATTTATCTGAGATACCATATGTTCAAAATTTAGATTGGATGAATCGAATTCCACCCGCATGACCGGCACGTTTCTGAACGGAAAGGCCAGTTGTTCGTCCATAAAACAACTACTGCCGGATATGGATAAGGAATAGGCACCGGCCCCGATGACGGTGGCCCTGATTTTATTGGCCGGTTCAACGACATCTGCCGCTAACCGGGGTGTGAGGGTATTGATGTGGTCGGCCAGAACTTTACCGATATCATCATAATGGTTTAAGCCGCCGTACATCAATTCTGCCACCCCGCCGGAAAACGAATACTCATCAATGCGGTCGGGAAATTGCAGATTATCGGTCAACATCAGCTGCCGGGCCAATCGTGATTTGGCGGGACCTGTAATCACCTCGAAGAGAACCTTGCCAAACGTTGCGGCGATGCGTTTGATATCGGTCCTTGAAATCCGATCCCCGATCCTGTGATGCAGCCCCAGATGATCCATCACCATCCGGGCCGGCGGATCGATGCGCCAGATTTTTCCATTGGAGCCGACACCCAGCAAGCGCCCGCCGACGGATATGCAACTGGTCGATAGGGTTTTCCCATTTTTAATGATCGCGATGTTTGATGTTCCGCCGCCAATATCACAGGACAATATGATTTTACCATCCGCTTTAGAACGCGCTGCCGCACCCGAGCCCATAGCAGCAATTAAGCTTTCAAAATTAGGACCGGCTGTGGCAGCCACAAATTTACCGGCATCATTGGACAGGGCTTCGGCTATTTGGCGGGCGTTTTTTTTGCGGGCAGACTCGCCGGTGACGATAACCGCACCGGTCTGGATGTCTTTTGGATGGATCCCGGCATACTTATATTCAGCTTTAAAAAATTCAGTTAACTTATCGATATCGATCGTTTTATCATCCAATAAAGGCGTATGAATAATGCGGCCTTCATAGATGATCTGTCTTTGCCGAATCTTAAAGCGCCGGGTGGCCGAGCGTTCGTCTTTTTCCAACAAGAGCTTGGAAAAAACCAGGTGACTGGTTGAACTGCCGACATCAACGCCAACCGATAGTATGTCAAGTTTGTTGGTTTCCATGTTCCCAGGTTCAAGGTTCAGGGTTCGAAAGTTCTGCGTTCTGCGTTCAGAGGTTCAAAAATTTCAAGCCTCTGGCCAAAGGTCTCGGGTGTCGTTTACAACAACCGATTCCGCTCTATATGCCAGATGCAAGCAGCCAGAAGCCAGAAGCAAAAAGTTGTCGAAAGCCGATACCTGAAAATTTGAATATAAAACGCATTAGCTGTTTTTAGGCTGATTGGAACCTGTGCCATCACCCAGCCCGGCGCGCACGCGTTTGCGCACTCCGGACGCCCCGCCCGGTCGCCAGTCTTTGAATGACTGGAGCTCTTCATAGCAATGCAGCCTGTCCATCTTTTTTAAGCGCGCAACAATCTGGGTCCAGGCGCAGGGCGTGCCCTGGCCGACTTCACAGTAGCCCCCTTTAGATCCCCCGCAGGGGCCGTTAAATAGACTTTTGGCACAGCGCGCGACCGGACAGATTCCGCCGGTATGAATGAGTATACAATTTCCGCAACCTTTACATTTTTCGGTCCAGGAACCCGGCTTGTCCGAAGCTCCCAGAAAAGTGGTGTTTAAAGCCGGAATCACCGGCAAGGGCTCAAATTCATCCGCCAGGGTTTGGACACCGGCACCGCAGGCCAGCGAGAGCACCGCGTCGGTACCGGGCGGTATTTGCTGATAATCATGCACCAGGTCCCGTTCGCATTGCCTGAGAATTGAGCCGACCAAAAATTTCGGTGGTGGGCCCTGATAATGTCTTATCTGAGAAAGCTCGCGGCTGAGTTGTTCGGCTTCTTTTTCACCGCCCGACAGACAAACGGTCACACAACTGCCACAGCCCAAGACGAGCACCTGCTTATAATCCTTAACGGCAGCGACAATTTCATCCAGCGGTTTTAAGTCTCCGACAATCATAAATTTCTCCCTTTGCATGAATTGACCGTTTCAAATTATGCTTTTTTTTTGGAAGCAAGCAATTTGGCAGCCGCCGCATTTTGCCGGTGCCTGGGACAAAGTGCTTCACCGGTTGAATTCAGTTTGCTGTCTATATTCTGCTGAAAGGCCGGCGAATAAAGCACTTCCCCGCATACCCGGCAATGGATCAAATCAAGCGAAATGACTTCATCCCATTCGCCGACCAACAGATGCTGAAACTCGATGGCATCCTGGGGGCACACCCGCCAGCATTGACCGCAACGAGCGCATCGGGTCATATTGTGCTTGAGCGTCCGCCGGCCCTCCTGATCGACAACATCCAGTGCCGAGGCCGGGCAGTTTTCGATACATGCCAGACAGCCATTGCAGTTATCGTTAACCCTAAAGTAAGACATAATAATTAATCAATACGTTATTATATTAATGGACAAATTAACTATATATAAATTCGAATATCGAAATCCGAAATCCGAAACAATTTCAAAATTCAAATATGTCATTTTTGTTGCTGGGCAAGGCCGCACAAGGGTTTTTATTCGGGGCATACTTGTAGTATGTTCCGGATAAAAACCCGCGGAGAACGCAGCCCAGCGCCAAAAAGGGCCATTTAGTTATAGTCTATATTGAGCGATTGTCGAGGTTGCCGCAGCTACGCGGCAGATGTCGTCCCGCTATAGTGACCTATGCGGGACGGCATCTAACACAGTAGATGCGGTAAGATCGGCAATCCCGAAGGGTTTCAAATTAAAAAATAAAAATTAGGTTGAATTCCTTTTATACAGACGTTCCTATTTTAAATTTGAAACGCTCAATTAGCCGCCGCCGACGAGCAGCATTATCTTGACCCGATCGCCGTCTTTAAGCTTCTGCTGACCCAATTCGTCACGGGGCACAAAACCCTGGTCATTGAGCATCACCTGAATGGTCATATCCAGCTCACCACGGTTGTCCAGCAGGATTTTGCGTGCCTTGCCGCCGCCGCGCTCAACAACCTGCGCAATCAGATCTGCCAGGGTCCCATCAGCCATTTCCAGTTCGGTTTTTCTGCCGATTAATTTTGACAAGGACGGCAATCCGAGCGATTCTACCTGAATTTTCACTGACACCTCCAGCGGTGTTGAAAAATGTTATTTGTTATTCGCTAAGAGTTATTCAAGCGTTTATAAAATTGAAAATAGCGTCACGCTTTGGTGTATCGTGGCAACGATCCGAACACCTTGCACGAGATTATCGCTGATGATGGCGTGTTGCTCTGGCAAGATTTTCAGCAGCCTGCCGCAAGCGATCGGAGCTGACCTTACCCGCTGCCTGATAGTCAACCGCCCTGGTATAACAAAAGCGCACGCATTGCGGGTCGCCATCGCACAAATCGCATTTGAAAACGCGGCTCCGCCCGGAATTCCATCGCATGGCGCCAAAGGGGCAGGCCGCAACACACATTTTGCAACCGATGCAGAGGTCCGGGTTGATAGCGACACTCCCGAGTGCATCATCACGGTAGATGGCATCTTTGGGGCAGACTTCCAGACAGGGCGCATCTTCACACTGCTGGCAGCTCATGGGGATATAAATCCCGATATGTTCCCATTTCACAACCTGGATGCGCGACAAGGCAGGGTTGCTGACACCATAATGACGGACCGAACAAACAAGTTCACAGTTTCGGCACCCCGTGCACTTTTCCGGATCTATTGTCAGTAGTTTCCTGTCCATCATTTTCCCCTTTTATCCGCCTGCCGCGTCCCGGATTTGAGCGATAAAATCTATAAGTTAATTGTTCACTTCAATGAACGATCGAGCCGCTTTATCTTATCAGTCAAAAATATTTTGTCAAGCAATAATAAATGTTCTATATGGATACACCGTCAGAGAGCGGATAATAAAACTGAAAACGAGCATAATTTTGTTCATCATGATGAACACATAAAACCCGATGCGGATAATATCCGGGGTCCACCCTTCAGCCGGTCTACCAAACATAAGGCTTCTCAGACCATTTACCAGCTGCGTCTAAAATTTTTAGCGGGTGTCGCTGCAGAAGGCTGGGATGAAGCGTCAGGGCAAAACAAATTCCTTGACAACCCTCTGCGGTTCATATAGCTACCACAGAGTAGCTACTTCATAGCTATGTTGCTTGCTCACTTGCAACCCATAAATAGTGTTGCTAAAATACGCACAATCGCCTATTCAGTAATGTTGAGAAAGGCGATTCTCATCTATTACCGCTCGGTGCCGCATGCCATCGTTACCCCGCAGCGGTAAAATCCGCAGCATCGTTTCCAAAATAAATGCATTAACCTGTTTTCTCCCGAGTACGGGAGAAAAAGCCCACAAAAAGGAGGCGTCTTATGAAACCTAAACTTTTCTTAATCTGTTTTGCGCTGGTTGCTGTGGCTGGCTGGATGATACCCGTACCGGCTGTCTACGCTGCGGATCCGATCGTTATCGGCGTGCCCACTTCACTGGGTTTTTTAGAAGGCAAAGAAGCGCATAAGGCGGTTCAAATCGCCGTTAGTGAAATCAATGCGCAGGGGGGAGTCAATGTCGGTGGTACCAAACGGCTTTTAAAAGTCGCCGCAACCGACCTGCGGGATGCGGCCCCCGGCGTCCCCGTGCCGGAAGCGTTGCTGGGTCTGGAGAAAATCATCCTGGAAAAGAAACCGGCTGCCATTGTCGTGGGGCCTTTCCGTTCGGAAGCACTGATTGCCGGAATGGATATCATTTCCAAATACAAGGTGCCGATGCTGGGTACGATCGCCATGAGCCCCGGTTCGGAAAAAAAGATTAAGGAAGATCCGGAAAAATATAAATACATATTCAGAACCTGTCTGAACGCGGTGCATCTGGTTAAATATCTGGCCGGCAACATGGCGCTGATCAATAAGGAATTCGGGTTCAACAAAGTTTTCGTGATGCATCAGGATGTCGCCTGGGCCCGCGCCACAGCAGACTTTGTCCAAAAAGTATATTTTGACAAGGCCGGCTGGGAGGTTTTGGGCATGGAGGCCTATCCGACCGGCACATCCGATTTTTCATCGGCCCTGATGAAAGCACGAGCCCAGGGGGCTCAGGTCATTATGCCCGTCTTCGATATGCCCCAGAGCGGCGTGCTCGTCAAACAATGGAAATCCATGAAAGTGCCCGCCTTGATGGCCGGATTTATCTCGCCACTGGCCGGATCAGAAGCCTGGAAAACATTTGACGGTAAAATCGGTGGCGCCATGAACAGCATCTTTGAATTGGGCAGCAGTATTTACTCTCCGAAAGTGCCCGCTTCCCAGGAATTTTTTAACAAGTATAAGAGCACCTTTGGCAAACCCATGCAGGGCGGCCACGGCATTGCGCCTGCTTACGAATCGGTCTACATTCTGGCCGAAGCCATTGAGCGCGCCGGCAGCCTGGATCCGGATGCCATTGTGGCGGAATTAAAGAAAACAGACCGCAAAGGTGTTATGGGACGCATTCGCTATGATGAAGGAAACCAGGCCGTTTATGGCACCGATCCCAATGAAGACGCCATTGGACTGGTATTTCAGTGGACCGAAGACGGGCAGCGCAAGATCGTATTTCCGGAATCGGTTGCCGAGGCCAAAATCCAGCTGCCGCCCGGATTGAAGTCTCTGAAATAGAATTCATCGGTCCGCCAAAATTCAAAGGTCGTGAATGCTGTCTTGGACGGACGGCCGACTGATCTGATACTCAGTGGCACAATGAACGCTAAGCGTTCATTGCGCCAAATGTGTTCTTGCCAAATATTCAGCTTTTTAAACCGCGGCAGAAAAATCGGTCCAGTCAAGTTGTGCGAATAAAACGGGAGAAGCGCGTTTAATGTTTATCGGCACGGTCATATACGCTGTGGTCAACAGCGTTATTCTGGCGTTGTTGGCAATTGGCTTTAATTTAACGTTCGGCATCAGCGGCGTGGCAAATTTTGCCTATGGTGCCCTGTATATCATGTCCGCCTACATCAGCTGGATGCTGTTGAATCTTTTGGATCTCCCGTTTTTACTGGCAGCCATTATATCCATCCTCATCACGACTCTGGCCGGTGCGCTGATGTACCGGTTCGTGTTGCTGCGCGTGCGCGGCCAGGCCCTTTCGGAGGTGATCGCTACCTTTGGTATCGGACTGGCCATATTGGAATTGTTTCGATATCTGGGTTTTGTCGGATTTGAGTACACCCTGCCGGTCTTTATCGACTACAGCTTTGTTATTTTCGGCGCCTACATCGACATGCAGCGTATCTTCATCGTTATTATCGGTGTGGCGCTGGTTATTTTTCTGTGGTTCTTTACCCACCATACTTCTCTGGGGCTTGCTTTCAGAGGAATTGCCCAGGATGAACGCACCGCCCTGAGCCTGGGCATCAATTCAGATCGAATCGCCACTTTAAGCGTCTCCTTTGGTGCCGGCCTGGCCGCCATCGCCGCCACCATTATCATTCCACTGGGCAGCATCGCGCCCGGCGAAGGATACGAGGTGTTAATCAAGGCCCTGGCGGTGTGCATTATCGGCGGCCTGGGCAGTACCGGTGGCGTCATTGTTGCCAGCTTCGTGATCGGCTTTGCCGAGCGGTTTACAGACAGTTATATCAGCTCGCACTGGACCATGATCGTCAGTCTGGCGGCCATACTGATTGTATTGACCATCAAACCTTCCGGTCTGTTCGGCAAGCAAAAGGAGCTCGAGGAACGAATATAAAATGAGGAAGGCAGTAAGGGGAATGCGGAAGGGGGAATTAAATACACCGCAACATTTTAAAGACTCTTTATGCTTCCGGTCTCTGTCGCAAACAACCGGATTTTAGGAATCTGATATCAAAAGGAAGTTGGAAGTCGGAATGGGGAACGGAGAATCAAATTCTCAGCAAAGGCGCAAAGAGCGCATTGATCGCGGTATCAAAGCCCGGGCGAGCGATATCTTTGCCCTGTCGTCCTGGCGCGAAATGCTGTATCTGGCCGCCCCCAGATTGATACCCATTGTTGGATGCCTGGTACTGCCGCTGGTGTTGGGCATTTACTGGCAACGGGTGTTGCTCAATGTCGCTGTTTTCGCTTTACTGGCCATCAGCTGGGATATTTTAGAACAAAGCGGCATGATATCCCTCGGACAGGCCCTTTTTTTCGGAATGGGCGCCTATGCCGCCGGCGTTTTGAATCACTATTTCGCCTGGTCGCCGTATGTAACCATTTTGCTGGGTTCGCTGCTGGGCGGATTGATTTGCACGCTGGTTTTACTCCCGGTGCTGCGGCTGAGAGGCATTTATTTTTCGATGGTGACCCTGATCATACCGCTGATGCTGGTGCGGATCGTCGAAGCCACCAAAATCTTTGGCGGTACCGAAGGCCTCAGTGGGATTACACCCCTGGCATCAAGGTGGATCGAGCTTTACGTGATTGTCGGAGCCCTGCTGGGCGCCCTGTTCGGTTTCCGCCGCATGATGGGATCAGATTATGGCCTGGTCTTAAAGGGCATCAGCGATAACGACCGTTCGGTCATGAATGCGGGCATCAACATATACTGGTTTAAAGCGCAGGCGTTATTTATCGCCAGCGCCATCGGCGCTTTTGCAGGTGCCTTCACAACCCATGTGTATATGTTTGTGGGCATGCCGGTCTTTGCGCTGGATTATTCCATTCTGCCGATTGCAGCCGCGGTGGTGGGAGGACCGGGCACACTGGCAGGTGCTACCCTGGGTGCTTTTATTCTGGTGCCGCTATCGGAAATCCTGCGCGGCATCGGTGGACTGCGCATCGTGATTTACGGGCTGTTTCTGGTGGTATTCATTGTCGCCCTGCCGGAAGGTATTTTCCACTATATTCAGCGCAAATATCACCAGTTTGAGCGCTGGGTGGAGGTCTGAGAATGAATCCATCTTCACACTTGAGCATTACCGGTCTTTATAAAAATTTCGGAGGGGTCCAGGCCATCCGCGATCTGAGCTTTGACCTGGCCCGCGGAGAACTCTTAGGATTGATCGGTCCCAATGGCTCGGGTAAAACAACAGCCGTAAACCTGATCACCGGTTTTGTGAAGCCCACCGAAGGCGAAATCATATACAATGGTCAG
>Ga0209536_100000957_pt1 | contig 47523 bp, 45 predicted proteins | sample DeeMarSeWOR28_12_FD_187461 | JGI IMG/M metagenome (GOLD analysis project Ga0209536, IMG submission 187461) | Marine sediment microbial communities from White Oak River estuary, North Carolina - WOR-2-8_12 (SPAdes) (version 2) | ecosystem: Environmental > Aquatic > Marine > Intertidal zone >...
CGTGGAGCTGAATTCAAAACGCTCCGGCAGCCGCATGAGGCAGCCGCCTATAAGCCATACGTGCAATCCATTACCCAAGCCGTGGATATGGAACAGCGGCAGCGACAGTAGAAAGCGGTCGCTTTCGGTAATCTTCCAGCAGATAAGCAGATTCAGCGCGTTAGCCGCAAAATTGTTGTGGGTGAGGATGGCCCCCTTCGAGGCGCCAGTGGTTCCCGAAGTATAAATTAAGGCCGCCGGGGCATCGCCGTCGGGGACAATGTCAGGTCTCTTAGCCTCCATTGTTTGAGCAACTGCCAGTTCTTCCGGATGCCATACCTGCACATTGCCGGGAAAGTTGCGATCCCCAGCGACCACGGCGCGTGGATCCGCGTCGGTGAGAATGTGTAGTATCTCTCGTTTCTTGTAGAGAATGTTGATTGGCACAAAAATTACACCTGTCTTGACGCAGGCCAGGAACAGATCGATCATATCGATGCCGTTTGTGAGATAAACGCAGAGCCGGTCTCCGGCGGCAAGTCCCCGAGCCGTCAGAAAGTGCGCCATTCGGTTGCTGCGCAGGTCGATTTCGCCGAACGTATATTCCCGGCCCTGAAACTGGAGTGCGGATTTCCCGCTGCGTCCTTGAAATGAAAGATCAAATAGGTTGGTTAGGTTCATGGTTCTTTGACTCCGAATGTGCCGTTGCGGGTGTCATATTCCGGACCCTGTGAGACAGATTTGTCCTTATCCTAACATATTTTTCAAAGCCTCATATGGAGTCTGTCCGCCGTGGGATCCATGAGGTCGGCTTAGGTTGTAGAACTCCTCCCAGGCAGCCAGTTTCTTGTTTAGATCGACATTATCCGTAAACGTAAGCAACTGATAGAACTCCTCCCGATCTGTTCGATGAGATCTCTCTACTTTGCCATTCAACTGAGGCGATCGAGGTTTGATACATACCGGATCCCCATATCCTCTACGTGCCAATGGAAAACGCGCTCTCCAACTGGAAGGCCCGATTAACTATCAAACGCATCGACCAGGATGTCATTGAAGAAAAATTCTTTGTTAGCACCGATAACAAAGAATTCTCTTGCATAATTACAAGTACCCTAAAAAGGAAAAATGATTTGTAGGCTGAAGCGCATTCACTTCCCGAAAGAGTTGAATGACGGACAAAAAGCGAAGGATTTGTGCTTTAAAGTTAAAGCAACTGTTGACTGCGGAGTACCCAATTCCGAAATAGGCCAAGGCTTTTATTGCAAGGAACAGCGTTTTCAGTGCCTGAAAAACAGACTATCCTTCCATCAGAAAATCACCAGATTTTTCCATTAAATTGACAGTGCCACACAGCAGATATACTCGGAGCGGAAGCGTAAAGCATTCCAAGTATACTTGTGCAAAAAACAGATCCGCGAGCCAACTGTGTCTTCACGGATCTGTCGGAAGTAGCAAAAGTAGTATTACAATCCACTTTCAGGTTGCAAAGAAAATAGCAGGCATAGCTTCACCTACATCGAATTACTCTGCAACCTTTCCAGTAGCACACCAAATAGGACCACACCTATTCCTCCTCTGGCGTTCCGAATCCGGAGTAATCGATGGGCTCGTCGGACAGGTTCACGCTCAGGGTGTGAATATAACGGTATCTCCCGTTGACCAGCCTGAATAAATGGGAATCGGGCATCCCGTTTTCATTGCCGAAGCGGCAAAAAACATTGACCACACCCATCTCTTCATCAACAACAAAGGTACGGTTGACAATAAAAAGTCCTCCGCCTCCGATGGCCCCAGGGATCTGACAGTTGTCCCTATCATTGTTGTCGGGATTGGTATACGCCCCCCCTTCCAGCCTGGCGCATGGAGTGCCCCAGGGTGGCTTGATGCCCGAATCCAGAAACACGAGATCAAAATACTGGTTGCCCGCATCGATCAGGTCCTGCCGGCTGACACGCTCATCGACAGGAAGAACAGACCAATCCTCTGCCATCGAATATTTCAGGTAATTCTCCGCATTGAACAGCCAGTCGTGCTCATCGGTTACCAGACTGTCTATCTCCGAAATTCTTCCATCCTCGACCTTCAGGCGGGTTCCAATCACATAAGGATGTCCGCCGTCGGTAACGATTACTTCGGAAAATGTCTTGCAACGACCAACGTCATAAATACTGCGGTGAAATGCAATGGGCAAAGGGGTGTTCCAGAGTCCCTTATCCTTCGTAGTCTCGCTCATATCTTCAATATATTTCACCTCGTCGGCAAGAGACATCTTCGACAGGTCCCCCGCTTCCTGAGCAGCAATATAACTGGCTGCTGCCGCTTTAAGCATTGATCGAGTGCATTCAACTTCTGCATGAAGGAACACAGTGCTGCTCAGCAAAAATGCCAAACTGACTAAAGTCCGGATCATAAAACCTCCTTTGATTCGTTAGGATTTATAAATAAGCTGAGTGAGGATGAATATACGAAAAAATTTGGATTAAATAAAGTTTATATGCATTCAAGTAGGAACCTTTGGAGAAAGCTAAGCTGATTGGAATTTACCGTCGGCAGGATGATGGGAACCGGATGAGCTGAGAGGTTCACGTCCGGTTCTGAGACGGGCTAGGGCTGAGATGCCCCGGCTTACTCACCCTTTCATTGGAATTTTTGCCTTAATCAGCAACCACAATTTTCTTGTGACTTCATCTATATCCGCATAAAATTAGCTCAAGATTCATAAAGATTTACTAAACAGCACAACAGCAGGATTTTCCAGGAGGGATGTTATGTCCATGATCGGAAAGTCTCTTGCTCATTATCAGATCACTAGCCAAATCGGCAAGACAGGGGTGCAATATGGAAGATACAATCCGAGTAGTAGACTATTTCTACGTGCAGGTAGAAGACAAGCCGGGCGAGGGGCGGCGGATGCTCGAACACCTGAGCGAGAGGGGTGTCAATCTGATCTCCTTTACCGCGTTCCCCGTTGGGGGAGGTAAGACCCAGCTCGATTTTGTGCCCGAGAGTGCTGACAGTCTGCGCGCTGCTGCCGAAGATGCCAACATCTCGGTCGTCGGGCCCAAGAAAGCGATCTTCATTCAAGGGGACGACAGAGTCGGAGCCCTCCACCAATATCTGCTAATACTGGCTAACGCCGGAGTCAATGTGCATGCCGCTAATGGAGCCAGCAGTGGCATGGGTGGTTTCAGCTTTATCCTTTGGGTCGCGCCGGATGAGTTAGAAGACGCCAAAAAAGCTTTAAATATTTAAACGACGCTATAACGGCTATCCATTATGGAAACCTCATCCGTTCCTGAGACGGGTACGTTCCTTTACATAACAGGTGGTTATGGCGGGAACATTCCCACAACCTGCATGACTTTCCAGCAGGCTGTGCCCCCCGATCGCCTCGAATATCTTCCCATCACGGGTGCGCCCGATATTGTTGAAGCTGGAAATGATGCACAACTAACTCGCCACCATAGTCTTAGTGTACTGGTTTAGGAGGCAGTTACATAAGGAGCAGCGATTTCCAGTTCCTGGTGCAAACACCGTACACTTCCATTAGAAAATCACTGCAAATTTGGCCCACTCATAGAATTCCCAATGGAAGTGTAGCGACTATACGGGCATCTGAATTATCTTATGTAAATAATAGGCTTACAGAATTCAATAAAATTCGCAATTTTCGACTCCATTTTGCATAAGGCTCCCGCCTCCCCTGTACGTCTGAATCCCGACCTCCCCGTGGATCTGGAAAGAGTCATCAACAAGGCTTTGGAGAAGGATCGGGAGCTTCGTTATCAGAACGCTTTGGATATACGGACTGATTTGAAGCGATTGAGGCGTGAGAGTGATTCCGGGTGGACACCTGTGGTGGCTGAAGCTCCTGTATCAGCAAAGTCTGGTCGACGATGGATACTTTATGGTGTGCTTGCTGCGGCAATAATAGCCATAGCTGTAATCAGCGTATACTTTTTCTTTGGTCGCTACAAAATTCTCGAACAACTCGGTAAGGGCAGTAGGAGAGAATTCTACCTCGCCGACGATACAACACTGGACCGAAAGGTCGCCCTGAAGTTCCTCCCCGAGGCTTTCACTGGTGATCCCGAAAGTATGGCCCGCTATGAGAGGGAGTCCAAGCTCCTAGCGGAGATACCCCTTCAGGCGTTCCAACACGAGCCGGTCGCAGTCGGCCAGCGTCTTAGGATCGATCCGCTGAAAGTCCTCTTGATGCGAATTCTGTAAATCGACGATAACCCAGTCACCGGCTCGATCGCAGACCATGAAATGAACAGCATGGATGCCCTTGTCGGTCGGGCGCTGCCAGTAGTCGGCAAACAGAACATAGTCGCTGTCGGCCGGGTTTTCCCGTGCATATTCCCTTGCGGCACGGGCGTACAGCCAGAGAACCTTCATCTCGTTTGGCCAACCTTCGTCCCCCTTCAAAATCAGATCCGTTTCCGCCACAGTGGCCTGGCACAGTCCGGCCTGATTAAGCATCCCCGATAGGCGTGTTGCGCTGGTTTGATCCACGCGATCACCGCCTACACGAGTAGGATAAACAATCACGCGAACGGATGTTCCGGCTTTCTTCATGGTCTGCAAACGTTTCTTGATGGCCTCGAACTCAGACTTGCTAGGGGGTTCTGCCGCCCGCATATTTTGAAGCTTCGCTTTCGTTTCCTCTGACACCAGTTTTTCTGACAGGTTGTCCAAACCCATAACCGGCACTAAACGTCTTCCCACCAGCCCACAACCCGTCTCCGGCCCCCCGGTAACCTCCTTGTCGAAATCAGGATCACCCGGCCCTTGGCTATCCTCCCACACGATGCCTCCCTTTGCGTCCACAATGACCGTATACACTTCCTGCCAGCTCTTCTCGAGGTGGATAGTGAATTCTGTACACAGCGCATAGTCGGTCTTCAAGTCCAACTCACTGACGAACTTGCTGAAGGCGGCCGCTCTCTCTTTTCGCGCCTCCTCCTCCGCTGGAAACCGGAAGTCTGTATCCGTCATCTCGAACCTGTCATAGCCATTCTCTTCTAACAGGAGTCCTAATATATCTATAACGTTAAAATACTTACGGCCGGCCGGGCCCATCATGGCATCGTAAAACTCACGATGTTTGGCCACCGGTCCGGTAATGGTATACGTCACGGGAAAGATCGTAATCGAGGCATCCGGGAAGCCCTCGAGCGCTGTCACTTTCCCATTTTGTTGCGCGCTGGAGGTTGTATCACACACCATCACAAGCGCGAGCAAAAGCACAACTTGCGGCGTGGCCTTCCTTCCCAACATGATTCGTTCCTCCTCTAAAATTAAGTTTAACAGAGACACTTCTCTCTCATTTTGCAATCCTGCACTAACTCCGCTACTACCCAAATAAAAGGCACATACCATGCCATCCGATTCAGAATATAGCATCACTATTAATATCAATAGTTTACGGGCCGTTGGTCATTGAAGTCGAATGCCCTCATGCTTCGTGTGAATACACGAAATGCATTGGCAGCATTCATAAAATGCATGGAGAGTGGATCTAAGCCCATATTAGCGTACCGTCAGGTGTAAACGATGAATGAATTAGTAGAGAGAATTTCACTGGCGACATCTGCTTTATTCCGTACAATAACTCTGCACTTTACATAGATTTTCCAGACAATTTGTGAATCAGGTTTCCAGGAGGAATGCATTTCTATGACCAGCAGGATTTTGGGGAATCCGGTTCGAGACTATCCGCCTATCATCCTCTAGGCTATCATCATTTATATATCCTTTATGGATCTCCACTACATAGAAAACTTTTATGGACAACACAGATTTTGAAACATCAGCGATTTAGATCGTATTTAAGCCCATATCGTTAGTATCCTAGTAAACCGTTCAGGCAAAAGAAGGAGATCATCCGTTGAATTCCAAAAACTCCATTCCTAAGGATCTGTATTCGATGACGGCAGGATCTCGGTTGAGTCGTCGTGATCTGTTCCGGCAGGCGCTGGCTGCTGCCGTATTCTTGCCCCAAGGTTTTCCTCAGGGAGGTCGGCGAGGACGCCGGGGATTCCGTCCCCGTCGAACCATTGATCCATCGCAAATCCCCGTTTATAAGTATCGGATTCTTCCTGTAAACCGATTCTCGGATCTACAGAAAGAATTTAATGCGGCACGGAACAACAGCCAACTCGGCAGCAATAAGATGTACCGCGATCAAATTGCCTCACTGAGTTTTAAATTACCCGCCGACTTTCCAACCGCAAAATCGGTTATTGCCGTAGCGGCCTATTCAAAAAACATGTATTCCAATTTCTGGATGGATGGGGATTCCTATCGGATTCTGGTCCCCTTTCAGTATTATGCCGACGACTTGGACGGCGACAAACTGAAGGATATTATTCAGAAGGACATTATCAAAACCCCCGGCAGACGTATCGTGGACATCTCGCAGGACACTCCCCTGAAGCTGCTGGCTGCGCGCAGCGGGCTGGGCCGTTACGCTCGCAACGGGCTGGTATTTGTGGACGGTATGGGAAGCTACAACATGCTTTATGCCTTCCTTACCGATCACCCGTTCACGGAAGACCACTGGACCAGACTTCAGATTCTGGATGAATGCAACCGTTGCCATGCCTGCGAACGCACTTGTCCGACCCGATGCATCAGCCGCTGGAGCTATAGTGTCAACATCGACAAGTGCATTACGCTTTACAATGAAAATCCCGGTGATTTCCCCAACTACATTCTCGGAAGCATGCACCATGCGTTGATGGGCTGTATGCAGTGCAAAGCCCCCTGTCCTGTCAACGAGGGTATTGCGGAGCTTTCCGGTACCTTGGAAGACGTCACGGAACAAGAGACTCGAAAAATCCTGAAAGGCACTCCGGATGACGCGCTGCTAAAATCGCTACAGCGAAAACTCCGACAATTCAGGGCTGTCTCGTCGAAGAGCCAATTCTCTATCATGAGAAGGAACCTTAGCGTATTGATCAGGGTTTAAGGATTTAACCTCCCGGGCACGGAATACGAAATGCGATAGTTCACGATATTAATGGTTTTTGTTTCCTGGAGAATGGCTTTTGAAAACAAGGGGTTCCTCTGCTCATCGGCTGCTGCAGAAACTACGGATCTTCAGTCAGCTTTCCTTCTTCGTCCTGTTTCTTTATATCCTGCTGAATACGCATTTCTCTGGGGAGGATTACATCGGGCCGGTTGAGGCATTTTTCCATTTCGATCCATTGCTGGGATTGACAAATCTGATGATATCCAGGGAGTTGCTGAAAACTTCCTGTTGGGCTCTGATTATCGTCGTCGCTACATTGCTCTTTGGCCGCTATGTTTGCGGATGGATTTGTCCTTTTGGGGCGGCGCACCAATTTTTTTCCTATCTTTTCAAAAAAACAAAGCTCCTTGTGCCGAAGGATACAGGAAACAGGCTTCTCCGCTTGAAATATGCCGTTCTCGTAGTCGTCCTGGTAGCCGCTCTTTTCACGCTGGATCTTGCAGGCTATCTGGATCCTCTCGCTGTTTTATATCGTTCCTTTATAGCGGCCGTACTGCCGGCCCTTGCGATCACAGGCGATGCAGTCGTATCCGTCCTTCAAGGCATAGGATTGACTTCCCCGGGGAACAGCCTTGGTGAAATCCTGCAAAACCTGACGATAAATAAGGCATTCCATCAAGGATTGGTGATCGGGATGATATTTCTGGCGATACTTTTATTGAATCAGTATCGGGAACGTTTCTGGTGCCGGTATCTGTGCCCCGCCGGGGCCCTGCTTGCGCTCCTGGCGCGTTGGAATCTGGTAAAGGTCAAGGTGGATAAGGAGAGGTGCACCGAATGCAAGGTTTGCACGCTGCATTGCCAGACACAGGCGACTCCCTTTCCCAGCAGTGACTGGCAGCCAAGCGAATGTGTTTACTGTTATTCCTGTGCTGCGCAATGTCCTGAAAAAGCGATTTCCTTTCCGCTCGTGGCATCAACTGCCGGTACGAAGCCCGTGGATTTTCCCAGGCGCAAATGGATTTTTTCTACGGTGTTCGGCCTGGCAGTGGTTCCGCTTTTCCGCATTTCGGCAACCGCCAAAAGACCTTCCGAGAAGCTGATCCGACCTCCCGGCGCAGCACCTGAATCGCAATTCGTGGCTAAATGCGTGAAATGCGGGGAGTGCATGAAAGCCTGCCCTACTAATGCCCTTCAACCTGCGTCCAGCGAAGCCGGACCGGAAGGTCTTTGGACGCCGATTCTGATTCCGAAGATCGGTTATTGTGAATACTATTGTTCGTTATGCACCCAGGTATGCCCGACCGGAGCTATAAAAGAGCTCAAGATCAAGGAAAAGACTAAGATCAAAATCGGATCCGCTTGGATCAAGAAAGACCGCTGTATTCCGTATGCGTTGGGCAGGCCATGTAACGTGTGTGAGCAGAAATGTCCGACTTCGCCGAAAGCAATCATAATGATCGAAACGGAAATGCTTATGCCCGATGGAGTATGGGGCTATCAGGATGTACCTGTTGTGGATCTCGACCTGTGTATCGGATGCGGGATTTGCGAGACAAAGTGCCCCGTTTACGACGATCCGGCGATTTACTGCACAAGCCTGGGAGAATCCCGCTCACCAGAAACCGGTTCATTTGTGGATATGCTCGACGATTATTAATAGCCTCAGCTTTAAGTTTTATCAGACAGTACGAAAGCAGGATTTTCCAGGGCCTATCAGAAAGTAAAAACCAGTTAGACACCGATTAAATTCCAATAGTTAAGAAACCAAGATATACCAACGCCTGCCAGGCCAAGGCTTATATGATAGGCCTTGCCCATTTTGCCAAGGCTTTTGTCACGCAGTAGTGGCCAAAGGAAACATAGATGAGCAATTGTCAGAAGAACTATAACGTACGCAAAGTATAGAAAAAACTTAACGCCGAATGAATAACCATCATATACGACGGATTCTGAAACGGTAGCAGTGAATCCAATGAGCGTTATAAAGGTACATAAACTCAAACTCCAACCCGTCATTCGACTTCTCTTGAGCGAACTACTTATGGTGCTCGTGCGAGAAATTTTTTGTACTGGCCATGCAATTAAGGCGTACAGGAAGATAAGCAGAGAGAAGGCCAGCACCGTATTTTGAAACACTGGTGTATCCGTGCCGGACAGCTTGTAAAATGATACAAGGGCAGAACCGATGAACATCCGGGGGGTACCTTTTTTATCTTTATCGAAGGTGAGTTTATTACCGAGATATACATTAGCCACCTTGCCGTCATCTACATTCTGAAAAAGCTTTGGTGCAATCTCAACCCAATAGCTTGGATCACCTGCCATGAACTTAACAACTAATTGATCATCTTTGTTGGCTGTAACAGAGACAGTTTTTAATAACCGATTGAATTTTGCTAATGAAGACTGTGAGTGTCGGTACAATGCATAGTGCCCAACAAATTGACTCAGGTCTGAGCCATTCTCAAGAGGTACCAATTCATCCTTGTGAGGCAAATAGCGGTCAAAAAAAGCCTTTGTCAGAGCGCCGTGTACCTGGGCGCCTGATTTGCTGTTGGTGGAAATAAAAAGTCCTAATTTGACATCCGGAACCAAAACGAACTCAGTAAAGAAATATGCGCCGCCTCCACCATGACCAAGCATAAACACGCCATTTCTGGAATACTCCATAAAACCATGATGCATGGATTTCAATCCTTCATAAGGGCCGAAGAGCTTGGAATGCATCTTCACCGCTGTAGCTTGTTCCAGTATTCTAGCTTCTCCCAGTTTACCCTGATTCAAATGTGCTCTCATGAATTGAGCCATGGCCACGGCGCTGGCTTTAATACTCCCGGCAGGGTCTGAAGAACCAGGTTGGAAAGGACCGGCATCCTTTAATTTCCCCTCTCTCCAACTGTAACCTTTAGACATATTGCCGATTATCCTCTCAGGAACCGGTTGATATGGTGTTGCATTTATCATTTGCAGGGGATCCAGTATGTTTTTCTGGACATAATCCTCCCATGTTAATCCGCTTACGTCTTTGATAATGAGTCCGGCGAGTTTTGTACCGTGATTCGAATAAAGACAGACTTCGCCGGGCGTCCTTACTCGTTCCGGAAAGTCCTTTGCCAAAATTTCACTAAGAGACAACACTGAATCTGCATTTTTCCCGCCTGATCCGATAACGATAAGTTCATCCAGACCACTCGTGTGTGCCATCAAATGCTTAATGGTAATAGGTTGGGGAAACGTATCAGGTATTTTCATCTTCTTGAGATATTGGTTTACGTCGGTATCCAGGTCGACTTTGCCCTGCTCATATAACTGCATCAGGGCTGTCCAGGTAAACAATTTGGTAACAGATTGTATTTTAAATAGCGTTTTATGCGGGTCGACAGGAATTTTATTCTCTACATCCGCATAGCCGTAGCCTTTGGCCAGAATCAAGTCGTCTTCGAATACAATGGCAACTGTGACACCGGCAACGTGCTTTTCTTCCATCTGTGAATTTATAACGCCATCCACAAATGCTTCCAGGGCAACCCTGTCATGAAGTACCGGGTTAGCCAATAGTGAAGTAGACAAAAACAACACTGCAAAAGGAATGCAGCACCTGAGCATTTTGAGAAGCATTGTGACAGACCTCCTTTCCTGGCTTTTACTACCTCTTACCATCCTGTCAAAGTTCAGCTTTGTTTCTGCGGATAAAGGTGATCCTGGAGAATCTTGCCGATCATAGACATGAATGCCTCCGGAAAAATCTGACTTACAAGCTATCTGGAAAATCTTCTTAAAGCTTAGACTATTACACGGCCAGTGCCTTCATCTTCTCAATAAAGTCTCACATCCGAAGTATTGCGATTCTCGAAATATCAGCAGTGAATGAATTTACACTTATACAGGAAGGGTGAATTCTTCAAGATAAGATCTGCGCCACTCATAGACGTAAACGTTCAGCGCCAGGATTATCAGACCGAAAAGGAGTAAGCCAAATGATCCGTGAAAGGTTGAAACAAACTCATTGATGGTAATGAAAGGCCAGTAAGGTTTGTCGTCGAGTGAGATAGTAAAAAAATACAACAACAATCCTCCAATAACGGCCGCTATCGATAAAGACGGGTAGATGATCCATGCCATCACGATCTTGTCCGGTTTTTTCTCCCTGACGCAAAAAAACAGGTTATTTGCCAGATCCATACAGCCTGCAAATATGAACAAACATCCAATCCTGGTCAGTATCCACCAAACATACTCCAGGCCAAGATTGCCCCGCTGACTTATTAATGAACTGATGAAGAGCAGTGCCATGCATAGTGTCCATACAGTCACGGTACCCCATTGGTAATAAAGGCCAAGCTCCCTCGCAGACAATGGCAAGGTGGACAGCATTCGAATTCTTTTGTTTTTCGCTGATTCCGAAGCCATACCCCCGCCGAAGATCATTGCGGCGATGAACATGATTATTGCTATGGTTTCTTCCATGCCTCCCAGAATTGAATTGGATATGACTAAACCTAAAATGATGGACATTAAAATACAATTTGGGATCACGTTATATTCTGAATCAGCTTTAATTAATTTCCACATTCCGCCCTCCTTTAAGAATCTGGACAGTGATCTCTTCGATGCTCATATAATTATCCTGGATATTTTCTGCACCGAGCTCCCTGAGTTGATCCAATATCATCGGAAAATCCGACGAAATAACCTGATGGTCGTTTCCTTCCCGGCGATGACTCACCACCGATTGGAATGGAATTACATCCCTTCCATAACGGAATGTTATTTTGCGCCAGCGATTGACCAGGTCCTCTTTATTGACACGCAGCCGGATCTGACCATTGTCGAGGAATACAAGCTCATCGACCAGGCGGCTGATTTCCGGGAGAATATGGGTTGTATAAATGATCGCGCGATCCCCCGTTTCAAGAATTTCAAAGAGCACATCCAATACTTCAACACGTACTACCGGATCCATTCCGGAGGTCGGCTCATCCAGCAGCAGCAATTTGGGCGAGTGGGCCAGCGCAATAATCAGCGAAAGTTTTATCCGATTGCCTGTCGATAAATCCTTCGCCCGTTTTTTCAAAGGCAGCTGAAAGCGATCGGCAAGTTCGGATGCCTTTTTGTGAGACCAATCGGGGTAGAACTGAGAAACGAACTGAAGATTTTTTGCTGCTGTCCAGCACTCCCAAAACACAGGAATATCTCCAACGTAGCCGATATCAAGTTTCCATTCCGGATGGTTGGGATCATTGGGACGTCCGAATACGGTAATTTCTCCTAAATCTGCCCGTAAAAGTCCAATCAAACATTGAAGGAAAGTCGTTTTGCCCGCTCCATTGGGGCCGACCAAACCAAGGACAGTGCCCGGTTCCAGATCCAGGTTGATGGGACCGAGCATGAAATCCCGAAATTGTTTTTTTACCGATCTGCATTGAAGCGCTTTTCCCATGATTTCTCGCTTTCAGGCTAAATGGTTAGATCTCTTTATATATATTGCTAATTACCTTGTTGATATCTTCTATGCTCAGGCCTTCGGCAAGTGCAGCTCTGATCCTTGATTCCAGAGTCTCTCGAAGCCTTTCTCTAGCCAGATCCTTTCTTTTATCCTTCGATAATTCACTTACAAAAAATCCTTTCCCGCGTCTTGAGTGGATTAGACCCTCACGTTCCAGAGTCTCATACGCCCGCTGCACAGTGATGACGCTGATGTGCTGGCTACTGGCAAGTTTTCTTATCGAAGGCAAATGTGTGTGTGGTTCCAACTCCCCAGCCAGAATTTTTGCTCGGATTTGCCTCACTATCTGACCCTGCAGCGGTTCATTGGAGATGTCTGTCAAATTTAACAGCATGTCTGTCCTGTGTTTCTATTGATGATCCTTTGCCGTCTTTTCATATCCTTGCTCGCTCATACTGTATATATACATTATATACAGTTAGGATAATTTGTCAAGCCCAAAAATCCGATTTAATGAATTCTCGGAGAACATCAATCCGTATTAGTGAATGTAAGATGGACAGAATCAAAGCGATAAATTTATGAAGTATGAACCGCTTGGTTGGTAAGACGGATAAAGAACAGAATTGATCTGCGACAATTTCTAATTCCTTGGAAGGCAACCTTCCATTTGAAAATCACAGCAAACCGGTCGTTCATCTAAGGATTTTTACTGGAAGACTAGGCCCCTCGGACATATGAATAAATCCAAAAATACAAAGGACTTACAAAATCCGCTTAAAATCACAAATTTCCGCATTTTATGGTTTGAGCTTGGGAATTAGGCGAGGATCCTGCGATTAAAAGGTTCTACACTGTTAGGAATGAATGGGCTTCGAATGGGTCTGATATGAGAAAGATATATAAAAACCAGGCCTTATTTTTTCCAAATGCTGCACTTAATAAATCAAAACAAGTTGTTCCATTCCCATGTTTTCTTGAACGATTCTTGAACGATTCTTGAACTGATACAGGTATGATCTCCCAGCAGAAAGTGTTACCATTTTGCAAAACAGCTTAACGGGAGGCATCCCAATGCGTCGCGCAGTATGGCAGCGCTTCTTCGTTGAGCCAAGCCATAGGCTTATAGGCGTCTTTCTGGTCTTTATTTTACTACCCGGGATCGTTCTAGGTTTTTTTGCTCTGAGAACCTTGCGCCAGGATGACCGGCTCGCTCAACAACAAATCCAGGAACGGCTGAAAAGAATTGCAACTTTTATAAGTCGCGATTTGGACTTGCACTTCACCCAATGGCAAAAAGCTTTGCAGACGACTTCCATAGAAGCACTGGTAGACGCTAAGGCTTGGCCGGAGACAGTCGGAAGGGCATTAGAAACCCCGGGATCGGGCTTGATTGTCTGGCTGGAAGGGAAGACGCTGCAAGCATATCCGTCAAACCAGTTGCTTTACATGCCCGAAAATACATCCCCTGCAATTACTCCCCAACAATCGTTTCCTCCGAACTTCATTCAGGCCGAGTACTTAGAGCTAAGTCAAAAAAATTACCCTCGTGCCATTGGCTTGTATGAATCATTGCTGGATTCTTCCAATGAAAGGCTTCAGCCTTTTTTGTTGCATCGCCTGGCACGAAGTTATCGAAAAGCCGGCAGATTTGATGATGCGGTAAGTGTTTATCAGAAGCTCTCGACTCTGACTCCAGTCAATATCGGGGGACTCCCATCCGATTTACTCGCAAGAGTCGAACTCTGTTCCATTGAAGTCGAACAAGAGGATACCGCCATATCAGCGATGAGTGCCGTAGCTCTATACAACAACCTGGTATTAGGAAGGTGGAATCTCGATAGGACCCGTTATCTGTATTATTCCTATAAATTGCGTACTTGGATCAATGAGGACGCAACTGCAGCCGACCAATCAAAACCGGTTGAGCAAATGGAGGAACAAAAACTCGCTCTCGCAGGCGCAGTGGAAGAATTGCTCGCAGAACCTAAAAGATTGCTTTCCGCCAATTCAGTATTGCACCTAGCTTTTTGGCAGACCGATCCACTGCGAGCTATAGTGCTTTCCAGGGATTTCCTCAATTCCCGCCTATGGCCCAGTATTATATCGCCAGCCAGCGAAGATGATCTAAACGCTGTTTTATATTCGCCTGAAGGCAAGGCGCTTTTCGGTTCACCCCCAAAAGACACGCCATCCTTGAGCCTTATGCACACAATCCAGTTAGCCGGAACTTCTTTTAAAATGATGGTGTGGCCTCGGGCGCCGGATACACTTTATACAGATCTGAAGCGCAGACAGAGCCTATACATGGCGATGCTGATTATTGTTGTAGCCCTGTTGGCGTTTGGAAGCTATATCACGGTGCGTACCGTGAGACGAGAACTTGAGTTAGCCAGGATGCGAGCGGATTTCGTCTCAACAGTCTCCCACGAATTTCGCTCTCCTCTGACGGGAATTCGTCAGCTCTCGGAAATGTTGTTTCGTGAACGGGTATCTGGCAAGGAAAGGCAGCGCCGCTATCATAAGATGATTCTTCAAGAAAGCGAACGTTTGGGGCGCCTAGTCGAAAATCTTCTGGATTTTTCTAGAATAGAAGAAGGTCGTAAGGAATACCGATTCGCTCCATTGAATACCTCCGCCTGGTTGCGAGAGCTGGTTTTCAATTTTCAGTCGGAAGTGGATGGAAGCGGGACTTCGGTTGTGGCCGATATCCCCGAAGATCTCCCTGAAATTTCTGCTGATGGAGAGGCTCTGGAATGCGCGGTCCACAATCTGCTCGATAACGCCGTCAAATACTCTCACGGTTCGGAGACGGTCTGGCTTGATGTTAGGACTGGTAACGGCGTTGTCACAATCTCTGTTAGAGATCGCGGCGTGGGAATTTCCGAGTCAGACCGCAAGCATATTTTCGACAAGTTCTATCGCGTTGATGGCGAGATCTCTCTTAAAGTCAAAGGAGCAGGCTTGGGATTAAGTCTTGTAAAACATATTGTGGCAGCGCATGGCGGAACAATCAATTGTGAGAGTCGGGTAGGGGAAGGAAGCAAGTTTACTATCCACATTCCTGCAACACCAAATCCGCAAGGAGGTTAGTGAAACGATGCAACGCATCCTGGTGGTCGAAGACGAACCGACAATTGCAACAGGTCTTCAGGATGACCTGGAACAGGAAAGCTATGCCGTAGAGGTTGTCAGTGACGGCGCCGCGGCAATCAAACGCATCCTCGAAGGAAAATTCGATCTTATCCTGCTCGACGTGATGTTGCCCGGTGCGGATGGGTTTACTGTCTGTCGAGAAGCGCGCATGAAAGGTGTCCGCACTCCGATCATCATGCTGACAGCCAAAGGACAGGAAGTGGACAGGATTGTGGGATTGGAGCTTGGCGCCGACGATTATGTTACTAAGCCATTCAGCCCGCGAGAACTCCTTGCCCGCATCAAGGCTGTTTTGCGGCGTACTAACACTGAACCGGAATCCGGCAGCAATTACGAGTTTGCGGACATTACTGTTGACTTTAACCGGTTTGAGATCTTGCGGAAAGGCGAAAAAATAGATCTGACTGCGATGGAGTTTAAGCTGCTGCACGCTTTCCTGAAGCATCGCGGCCAGGTTCTCACGATTGATGAACTGCTTCGGGGGATTTGGGGAGAAGATGTTTTTCTGACCGACCGCGTGATTTACACGCATGTCAACAACCTGCGCAACAAGATTGAGGAGGATCCTCACAATCCCAAATTGCTTGTAAGTGTACGCGGTATCGGCTACCGCTTTGATGGGTAAAATCCCACAATATAAGGAACCCTCTGACCTAAACTTGAAGAAAACCTGACCTGAGCTTGGAGCAAGCGCCAAGTCGCTTCAACTATAGTGATTCCAAGCAAAGGAGGTATTTATGAAAACCATCACATTCATTTTGATAACTACATTGGCAATGGTGGGTGCGTTAATTGCTGCGAATTCGCCAATGCAGCAGAGCCGATCGGCGGAACTTCTTCTTGGAGAGGCCCTTCATCAAGAGGAGGTGGAAGGAGATCTGGAGGCTGCAATCAAAACATACCGAAAGGTTCTGGCAGAGTATTCGGACAACAGGCCGGTAGCAGCTAGAGCTCTCCTCCGGATCGGGCAGTGCTATGAAAGATTAGGAAAAGATGAAGCGCGCAAAGCCTACCAACAATTGATAAGCGATTACGCTGATCAGCAAGAGCAGGCCAAACTGGCGCGTGTTCGGCTGGCGGCACTCGACAAGACTGCGGGTGCTAACAAAGAACCGGCATTTACGACCCGGAAAGTCTGGACTGACGCCAAAGTTTCTCTCTGGATGGCGGCCTCTCCGGACGGAAGATATCTTTCATTTATGGAAGGGGAGACGGGAGACCTGGCGATTCGCGATCTGGAAGCCGGGACCAATCGCCGCCTTACGAATAAGGGTCCCTGGGAGAAATCCTCCGAGTATGCCATGCGCTCCAGATGGTCCCCCGACGGCAAACAGATCGCTTACGAATGGGGCATTGAAAGCATAGGCTTTGTGGAGATCAGGGTTGTTACACTGGAAGGGGGAAAGCCCCGGACGCTGAAAGACTGCGAAGACGCTAAGTGGATGCATGTCCATGATTGGTCGCCGGATGGCAAGCAGATACTCATCTTTCTCTGGAATGCAGATAGCCAACAGATTGTGTTGGTATCAGCTGTGGACGGCACTACAAGGGTTCTTAAAACGTTCCAAGGAGTATGGTGGGATCCTGTTCCAAACATGCACTTTTCGCGCGACGGGCGCTACATTGCCTACGACCTGTTGCAGGATGATAATTCCAATCAGGGAGACATTTTCTTGATTTCGGCCGACGGCAGCAATGAGGTATCGTTGGTCAAGCATCCTGCCCATGATTTTCTACTAGGCTGGATGCCCGACAGAGAGGGAATTCTCTTTGGCAGCGATCGTACCGGATCCTTTGATCTGTGGTTTCTTCCCGTTTCTGAGGGGAAAGCCCAAGGCAGGCCTGAACTCGTCAAGAGAGGCATAGGACAGATTGAATCCATTGGATTCACACAGAGCGGATCTTACTACTATATACAAGATATAACCAGCAGTGAGCAGTCGAATGACGTCTATGTCGTCAGAATGGACCCGGAGAGCGGTAAAATCCTTGCACTGCCCGAGACGTGGGTCAGGCGTTTTGAAGGCTATAATTATCAGCCGAAGTATTCTCCCGACGGTAAATACCTGGCTTATACTACGACAAGGAATCGAACTCTAAACCCATTTAGCCCCGAACGCCCCAACAACCTTCGTATTCGCTCGCTTGAGACCGGCAAAGAGCAGGAATTCTCCACTGAATTCAGGATTAGGGGCCGCTATCAGTGGTCTTCAGATGGCCAATTCATCTACTTTACCGATTATAATGATCAGGGAAAGGGAGAATGGTACCAGGTCAACACTCAAAACGGGGAGGTTGCCCCGATAGATGGAAACCGGAAGGAAATCCCTGCGGGTGCCAGAATCGTGCAATGGGAATTCTCTCCGGATGGGAACAGTATCATATATGAACGGCAAGATAAGCCCAATGAGCCATACCGAATTCTGAGCCGGGATCGCTGGACCGCAGAAGAAAAGCAACTCTGCACAACGGATAATCTCATCATGTTCTCCACTTCTCCTGACGGTAAGTGGTTGGCCTTAAAATTCACAACTGAGGATGGGCAGAAAGTCGTGCAAGTCATGCCCATAAGCGGCGGCCGGCCAAGGGAACTGCTGCGATACGATTGGGGGGGGACAAGCTATGTGGGACATATCGAATGGACCGCCGATGGAAAGTACATCCTCTTTCAAAAGCTGCACTACACAAAAGATCAGCCGGATTATTACACCTTGTGGCGGATTGCCGCAGAAGGCGGAGAACCTCAGGAACTCGACCTGGTGATGGCCTCCTTCGGACATCTGAGTGCTCATCCCGATGGGCAACAACTTGCTTTTAACTCGATGGGTTTCACGCGTAAGTTCCCGTCAGTCTGGGTCATGGAGAACATCCTGCCGCCGGCAGACGGCGGAGGGAAATAGAAAAATTCCGACTGGGATCAGGTCTTCAAAATTAAGTTTTTAAATTCAGCCGGCTGGCATCATTTAAAAAGTAAACATACTAGACCTGATCCCAATCTCGAGCAATTTGCTTTGTGGTCTAAGCGGGTGAATTGAAAAACCGCGATTTCCAATTCCCGAAACAGCCTAATCTTCCATTAGAAAATTACCGAAGTAGCAATCCAGAATTATCGTTCAGATATCCGATAAATCTTCAATTTTTGAAGATCCAGAAGCTTTTCATGCATTATGCCAGCAATATCTAAAGCCATGATCCGTGACCGAATTATCCCCTAATAGCCTGCTGTTCGTGTAAGATTCAATAATGAATATCGTGCAATATTTGCTACTGATCCCGTTTGTTTTCAATCTGCCTGTAATCCTATCCCATAGTGAACGGCGAGGACCGAAAGTATGGATTTCAAACGGGAAACATGCGTCTTTCCTGGACTGAAGTTTATGCCGTGGTGGCTGCGGCAGCGATGACTGCAGCGAGATGGGTCCTATTAAGATCTCGAAACTTGTCAACATAGGAGAACCCGGGACTCCTATGAATGGGATTTTATGGACGCAATGGTCCGGTTGGCCTTTAGAAGCAAAGATGGGGACAGATTTTCCGGAAGAGGTTCTGGCAAAGCTGGATGCCGCCGACATGTCGGAAATGATTCCAGTCAACGACTCTCGCTCTTCGGTCAAAACAACGATTCTTGTGGGCACTTCCTCCGCAGGAGCCATAATTGTAACGAACAACAAAACCGGTGCTGCACTTTCATCCACGAGTGATGCTGTCATAAAATCTCTGGATAAATCAAAAGATGGCACAGGTAACTTCCTAATACGAGCTGCCAAAGGCATATGGGGAGCGCTGGGGGGCGATAACGACATTGATTAATCTTGTGCAGGGTAATCTGCACGTGTTACCGTTGGATATGTCCGGTGGAAAACTGCACACTGCTTGCGCGGCATGGATAGTCGGTTGTATGTTCTATGACTCATCCCTTCCCAATTAATCCTGCATTGAGCCGCGATCCATCATTTCCAGTACCAATGGACAATAAATAGCTTTTGGCATTTGTTTAGAATGCAATCTATTCCGGTTCAAGGGAGGGATCTTTAAAAATGGGGAAAAACATTTACGTCGGCAATTTATCGTTTTCCGTGGGAGAAGCGCAGCTACAGGAATTATTTGAACAGAAAGGAACCGTTGACTCTGTAAAAGTGATGCGAGACGCCAATACAGGGAGGTCGCGAGGCTTTGCATTTGTGAATATGTCAACTGAGGAAGAAGCTCAAAAGGCCATTGCGGAGCTTAATGGATATTCGCTGGATGAACGTCATCTTACCGTTAATGAAGCCCGGCCTAAGCCTGAGCGACGCCGAGGTTATTCCAAGAGTGGACGAGGAGGCCAACGTAATCATCGCTGGTAGTCTTCCATCTAAATAGAAAACTGCTTTCATTTAAGTGCATCTCACTGATCCTGAGGTTATCTCCGTATTGATTCTATAGTTCCTTGAGGACTGTGGTATTAACGTTATCCTGAACTGGTTTGAAGAACCGAAAAAAAGGGTGTCGGTAGATTAATTATCAAGATTCCTGGTAAATTTTGGAGGAGCATGGTTTTCTAATTCCCGAATTACAGCATAACCGTCCATTAGAAAATTACAGTAGATTGCGATTCCTGGAGATACCGTCGCCTGGCGAATTATTTCGTCAGTTCTGTAAATTTGAAGTTAGGTGGCACCATGGAGTCTGGCACGCCCTATCTATTCGCGGCAGACGCAATCCTCTTTACGCATGTGCTTTATGCCGCGTTCGTCGTTCTTGGGCTTTTAGCGATCTTGGCAGGCAAACTGCTTTCTTGGTCTTGGGTACGAAATCCGTGGTTCCGTTTGGCGCATCTCGTCGCAATCAGTGTGGTTGTGCTGCAGTCCTGGCTAGGTGCTATATGTCCTCTCACGACTTGGGAAATGGCGCTACGAGAAAGGGCTGGCGATACCGCTTATTCCGGCACCTTTATATCACACTGGCTAGAAACGCTTTTGTATTACCAGGCACCGGAGTGGGCATTTATAGTTTGCTACACAGTTTTTGGGGCGCTGGTGGTGGCCAGTTGGTTCTGGGTTCGTCCACGTCCATTCACTACACTTAGAGGCCAAAGCGCCACCTAATAATTGCATGGAGCTGACAGTCCGAAAGCGGCGCGGCCTTTGTTGTAGAAATGAGAGCCTTATCTCTCATGGAAGAAATACGCAGTGTGCAGATTCCGGAGGGAAAAGATCCATTGGGTATGGTCTTAGTCTGCCAGGCTTCTTCCAAGAATATGGTGCCAACATGCAATGACACGGCCCGAGCCTATGCGGAATCGTTCGGCAGTTCCGCGCCGTTTCCATTTGCCACAGTAGTCGCTACAGGAATCTTTGAAGATGCGAAATGCATGCAATTCTTCTCAAACGATGGAACACCTGTACAATAGGGGGCATAATACCTATAAAAGGGGACACGATACTTAATACACAGGGTTCTCACTCGGGAGGTTGCTATGAATACTGCTTTTGAATATATAAAAGCCAATCCTGTTTTCCATCTTGCTACTGTCGACGGGAATAAGGCAAGAGTTCGCCCTTTTGGCTTTATTATGAAAAGGAAAAACCGACTTTATCTATGCACCAATCGGACAAAGGATGTTTACAAGCAGTTAGTTGATCATCCCGACATCGAAATTTCCAATATGGGCAATGATGGCACAACATGGCTGAGAATCAGGGGCAAAATCGAGTTTGACGACAGCTATGAAGCGAAGGTCCAGGCTTTTCAGGAATCCGTCAAGCTTCGTGAGCTTTATCCCAAAGGCGCGGATGATGAAACTTTCATAACTTTTTATTTTACCAACGCTCAAGCAACGCTTTATTCCTTTAGCGCAGAACCGAAAACCATTCCTCTTCTATAGAAAGTCACTGCAAGCTGAGCCACCATTGTAAAATTCAAATGTCCGGTTTGGCCCTATACCGGGCAAGTGAAAAAGTTCAACATTATAAGGTATTTACAAAATCGGACCAAAATCACAATTTCGCAGATTTCTGTCTCAAACCTGGGATTCAGGGCTAAATCCGGCAGGCTATGAGCCTTCTTTTTCGCTTCCGACAAAAACATCAGAAACCTATAATAGCGTCGTACACAGTCATCTATTAGCCTAAACATTGGAGGGTGAACCTCAAACCATAGACGGTCATGCGCGCACCCGCTATGTGTATGCGCCCCAGGCGGGTATTTTCCGCACTTCACTCAAGATAGGGGGCATGGTCAAGGCAGGGCAGCAAGTGGCGCGCGTGGACGAAATCCCTCTTCATGCCCCATTGATGGCATGCTACGTGGACTTACGCGCGACGGCGTTCCGGTAGCGCGTAAGACAAAAGTTATAGAAGTAGACCCAAGCAGCGAAAAAGCCAAGATTAGCGGGATTGGAGAACGTTCGGGGCGCATTGCCCAGGGCGTATGAGAAGCCATCAAAAAATGGGTAAGTTGTCTGGAGGCTGACTAATGTTTTGTGGGCTGGCTAAGCTAGCTCTTCGCGAAATATCCTGCAGGCTCAACCAACGGATTTAAGTCACGATAACAGCACATGGAGGACAGGGGGGCGAGTCGGGCAATGACGAATGTGGGAGACCGGAGTTCTCCTCTACTGTTTCAGCCACAAGTATCCCTGGATATCAAGATTTGTAAGCCCGACTTCCTTTGCTCTGTGTACGGCCTTTTCGTATTCGGCGCCGGTTATTCTCTTTGATATTTCCGGATAATCAAATGCCTTATAGAGCGGATTATACTGCGCCATGATATTCACATAGGTATCTTTTGGTAGATTCTCCGCTATCCACTCCATGATCTTTTCGGAACCGGCTGTATTATTTGGCATGACCAGATGCCGGATCATAAGCCCTCTTTGCATAATGCCGTCTTTTGCGGGCTTTGCGACACCAACCTGACGGTGCATATCGAGGATTGCCTCTCTTGTTACTTCAGGATAACTCTCCGCTCCGGACGAATATTTTTCCGACATGTCACTATCCCAGTACTTGAAATCAGGGAGGTAGATATCAACTATTCCATCAAGAACCTTGAGAATCTCAAGACGCTCCCAGCCGGAGGTGTTGTATACAACCGGCAGCCGCAGTCCTTTCCGTGCAGCTGTATCAAGGGCCTCAAGGATGGACGCGGAATAGTGTGTGGGGGTTACTAGATTGATATTGTGACAGCCGATCTTCTGCAGTCCGAGCATCATCCCGGCTAATTCATCAGTGCTGCTTTCAGCGCCCCTGCCGAGCTGGCTTATTTGCCAGTTCTGACAGAATACACACCGCAGATTGCAGTGGGTCAAAAAGATCGTTCCCGAACCGCCCTTTCCAACCAGTGGTCTTTCTTCGCCGAAATGCGGATGAGACGCCGAAACAACAAGCGTTGCGCCGGGAGCGCGACAGAATCCTTTCTCTCCTTCAAGGCGATTGACGCCGCATTGTCTTGGACAGAGCCGGCATTCCTGCATGATGGCCCGGAGCTTCTCTGCCCGCTTCCTGAGTTCACCTGTTTTGTGGAGTTTCAGATAGGCCGGTTCAAAACCGGACGCTGTCTTAGCGGATTTTTCAACGGTGGTCGTTGCTTCCTTGCCGGAGGCTTCGTTCCTTGCGCAGCCGAGGAAGGTTGAAGGCAGCCCTGCCGCAAGAAACAGTCTGGTCGTGTCTCTCAGAAAATTTCTTCGCGTAGATTTTTCGAGAAATGAATCTTTCATGTCTTACCTCCTCCCGGATATCGACCGCCCTGGGTCGCTATGACAATCAAACTAGTTAATTTTAGCATCCCCACAGTCATGCTGGTACCGACAAGCCCTAGAACCGGCAGGAGCACAACAGCGCCTGCAATTCCTCCAAACCACCCGCCCAGAAGATCCGAAGCGTAAAGTAACCCGGCTGTCCTGCTTAGACTCGTGTAGTTCTGCAGGTATATCCTGTTTGCCAGGGGAAATTGAGCGCCGACGAGAAGTCCGCATATGAGAGAAATGAGCAGAAACAACATCTTGGAAAGAAAGAATACGCCCGGACTGCCCAGATATGCATTGACCGCAAGGAATATGAAAGGCCATCCAAAGGACCAGCAGATTATTACCAGTTCGATCTTCGTAAATAACTTGAAACAATCTGTTGTCTGTTCCGGAAATCTTGTTGTCAGCATTGCGCCACAGGCCGCCCCTGCCATGAAGAACGCTACAAGTAACCCGATCCATGAAAACACGTATCCATAGATTGCCTGGAACGCGAAAATCAACATAAGGTCGAATATCATTCCGGCAAAGCCTGTCGTGAAAATAGAGAAAGGGATGCCTGACCGGAATAATTGTATGTTTCTTGACCGCAAGAGGAAATAGAGCAGGAGAAAAACAACAGGCAGAAGAGCAACGATCCTCAAGTCTATCCTCTCAAGTTGCCTGAAAAGCCCGCGAAGTGAAGGAGCAAACAATGCGTTCCAGTGAGAGATGCTGTAGAACAGTCCCACGGGGTTGAAATCAGAATTGATCTTCTCACTACCCCCTTCAACAAAACGGGAGAACCAATCCTGCCATCCGTGATGCAGCTTATTCTCGATGCGCCAAGGGACGACCACATCTGCTTCAAGGTTCCACTGGTTCAGTCTCTCTATGATCTGCGCCCTGTCAATCGTTGAAATTCCCGGAGAATCCGACGAGAGGAAGAGATTCTTGCCGTCACCGGGAATTACTCTAATGTGAGAAAAGACACTTTTCAGTGTATTAAAAATACAGCTGTTCAAGTTCTTCAATTCGTCACTCGAATAGGTCAGAGAACCGGGCAATCCAAGGACCAGTATGCCCCCGTTGTTCAGTCTTTCTTTTGTAAGGGAAAAGAACTCTTCCGTAAAGAACCTGTTCGCCTGCAGATTAGACGGCTCGTGAATCCCTACCAGGATCAAATCGTATTTGTTTCGTGTTGTTTTGAGTAACAGGCGGCCATCAATATGTCTTATCTTTACTCTGGCGTCATTCAGTTCAGATTCAGTGAGCGACGTGGGGAATTTTCTCAGCAGGTCGAGGAGCAGCGGGTCAAGTTCTGAATATTCGATTGCTTTTACGGATGGATGTTTCAATGCCTCATTTATTACACCGCCCGCCCCCCCACTCAAAACCAGGAGTCTCGCGGGTTCGGGGTGGGCAAGAAGCGGAAGATGAACGAATTCTTCAACAAATGGTATGTCCGGGACGGGCGTGATGATACCTGCAATACCGTCCAGAAAGAAAATGTATTGTCCCTCGTTTTCCAGTGTGCAGATATTGCCGTATTGGGAGTTCTGGTAATGGACAACATTCTGGTTCTTCCATTGCGCTTTGACAGAATAATCATGCAGTCTATCCGCCTGGCCGCCAAGAACCAGATAGCCCGACAAGAAGATAAGTACGCTCAAGACGCCGAGAATTGCCTTCTGGAACAGTCCGGTTTTCCGGTAAGGGGCAAGCAGGACAAGGCATACCACGAGGTTCAGCACGGCGAGCCACAAGGATGCCTGAAATGTATTCAGATAGGGAATAAGAAGCCAGGTGCAGACGATCCCGCCAATAATTGTGCCCACCGTCTCGTAGACATAAACCCTGCCGGCGGAGGATTCATCCTCACCGGAAAACATGGAATAGATTCGGCAACTGAAGGTGAATAATGCGCCGTGAAGTATGCTGACCGGCAGGAGTATGAGAAAAGAGGAATAAAACATCGGCAGGAATCCGACGCCTTCACCGACGGAAATGCCGATTGCTGTTTTCAGGATGCGCGTCAGAAAAACCGCTGTGGGTAGAGACAAGGAGAAGAGAATCGTAATGACCGTAAATGTCTCAAGCCTGTTTCCGGATTTCTCGGCCTTCCTGCCCACGACGAAACATCCGAAGGCCTCGAGAATGAGCCAGTTGGCCAGAATAATACCGATGCAGAGTTCGTTGCCCGAGAAAACAATCAGAAGTTCCCTCAAAACGAGTATCTCGGCAACGAGGCCGCTGAACCCCATAACCAATATAGCTGTGAAAATGCGTGTTTTCAATGGGGTGAACCTCTTGCAACGTGGGGGAGCCCTTTAAACTGTTGCGCCTCCCGAATACTCCGTCCTCCCTAAAGCCCAATGACTTAGGCCGGTTACCTATTATAGGGTCATCTGCTATCCTGCACAGAAAAATCTGGGGCGATTAGACCCCCAATTCCCGAACAGCGTATACTTCCATTAGAAATTCTTCGCCAATTTGCAACTAAGATTTTGCCTTCCGACGCAAGCGATATCCCTTATAATAGCCCCACGTTTCAATAAGAATTTCCAAACAGCTTGAAAGTCAGATTTTCCTGGAGGGAGGCGTTGGCGATGGATATTACTCAAGAGAAGGTTTCCGCATGGATGGATATGTATTTCGCGGCGGTCCGCGAATGCATTGGCCCGCTCGAAAAGGTGCCAGAACTCGGCAAGTTGTTTACCGAGGATTTTGAGTTCGTCTACTACACGCCGCCAACAACCGCGGAATTTACCGGGAAAAGAGCTTCTCGCGAGGGACTTCTCATGCAGATGGTGCATCCTGGTCTTCGCGAGATTATCGAGCCCTCCTACTACGCAATTAATCTGGAAAAACTGATCGTCTGTGTCCGCTTCAATGATAGAACCGTGGATGAGACGAGTGGAAAGGACATCGTACCTCCCTTCCAGGCAAGTGCTCATTACACCCTTGTACCGGCGGAGGACACCGAGTTCAAGATCAAACTTCTGGAATACTGGACAGAGAACCAGGCTCCCGAGAACATCGCCATCACGCAGGCGGCATGGTTTAAGAACAGTAAGCCTGCATTCGAAGGCATCATCTTTGATTGGCTGAAGGCCAGATATTAGACATCGAGTAGCTTTTCGAAAGATAGTTAGATTCCTATCATAAATTCCTGCAAAAGCCAGCCCGTAATTCCATTAGACTTTTTGCTTGAACAACCGCCTGGAAATTAATTTCCGTCCAAAGCCTTAGCCATATAATATAAGAACACTGTTTAGGTAGCTTTGGCGAATAATTCGCCGGGTTTATATAATTTAAGTTAGGTCTCTAGAGAGAACGTTAAGTGAATACAGATTTATCACAGATTCCGAAGACTGAGACGCACTTGCACGTCGAGGGGGCGATTCGAGCTGATACGTATGTCGAACTCAGGAGAAGAAAGGAACCGTCGTATTCACTCAAAGAGAGCCCTTGGCGGAATGAGGGCTACCGCTTTGACAGCTTGGGACACTTCCTTGAGACTGCATCGCCCTGCGTCGTCTATCATGCCGAGGACTACAGACGTATCGCCCTTGAGCTGTTCCAAGACCTTCTTGCTCAGAATGTCATCTGTGCCGAGTTGACCGTCGCTTCTCATCAGGTTGAAATCGGACGGATCGCTCAAGCCATACATGATGCCTGGTGTGAGGTGGTCCCTGAAGGGACACTCGAGGTCGGGATTCTTGTCGGTCTCTTCCGAAACGACGATCCGGAACTTGCCGTCGAAATGGTCAGGCAGGCAATCGATGCGAGGCAATATGGTGTAGTCGGTATAGACCTCCTGGGAGACGAAACAGCCAATGCCGCCGGTGTGTTCAAAACGGCGTACGGGCTAGCCCTGGATGCAGGGCTCGGCTTTCGAGTTCATGCCGGTGAAGGGGTAGGAGCGGACAGTGTCTGGGATGCCATCCGTTCTCTGGGTGTTTCCCGCATAGCCCATGGAACCAGAGCCATCGAAGACCCGCAACTGGTGAATTATCTTGCCGAGGAAGGTGTCACACTTGACATGTGTCCCACGAGCAACTATATGCTGAGAGTAGTTGATATCCTGGACACGCATCCTATAAGACGGCTCTTCGACGCAGGCGTCAAGGTCACAGTTTCAACCGATGACCCTCTGTTCTTTAGCTGTGATCTTACCAATGAACTTGCCGTGCTGCGGAGCATCTTCGGTTTCACATCTGAGGAATTGCTCCAGCTTGCGAGGAACGCTGTAGATGGTTCGTTCCTTTCGCAGGAGAAGAAAGACAGACTACACAGAATCCTGAAAGAAAAAAACAACAAATCCATGCAGGCGCAGCCAAATGGTGCACCTGATGTATGACGTTATGCATTCTTCTCACTCTGCAACTCACATCACCCCTTCACATGGATGTATTACGCGCTATACTTCCATTAGAGTTTATTAAAGATCTTCCTGATCTGAGATTAAGATTCAAAGAAATCGATCTTTTTTCTGATTCTTGATCTGGATCAAGTACACCGTTTCAAAGTCTGTTTAAATGGACACATTGCATTTCGGCTAGTACTGCCAAAATGCCGTATTTGGAGATAAGAAACAATTACCAAAATCCATACAAGCATTGGCGGTGATTATGGACGATCTAAAAAACAGTACACATTCAGAAACCCGGCTATCCGCTTCGCGCCGGAAATTTCTGACCGGGGGATTCCTGGCATCGCTGGTAGCTGCCTATGGCCTGTTCTTTTTGCGATCAGCGCAGTTCGTTTTTCCCGAACGCAGATCGCCTCGGATTAGGCGCATCTTTCTTGCATTCGCTTCCGACATTGCACAGGGAGCAAGCAAATCGATCACTCTCCCCTCCGGAGATCAACTGCTGCTGTCCAATACGCGCCGAATCGATCCGGAAACGGGAAACACATTTGTTGCATTTTCAAACAGCTGTCCCCATCTCGGATGCAAGGTCCACTGGGAATCAAGGGAAGAGCGGTTTGTCTGCCCCTGTCATCAAGGTATTTTTAATGCTGAAGGAACGGCCATTTCAGGTCCACCCGCACAGTCGGGCAATAACCTTCGCCAATACCCACTTGAAGTGGATGGCAATACCATTTACGCGGTGATTGAAGAAGTATGAATAGGTTGAAAATGCCTTCATTCTCGGTTCGTGTAAATGACTGGCTCCGGGACCGGTTTCCCATAGACCAGCAGGTGCTGATCTCCATGGGGAGCGAGCCGGTTCCCGGCCATCTGAAACGCTGGTGGTGGTGTCTCGGAGGTACGCCCGCATACCTTTTCATTATCCAGGCCATAACCGGTGTTCTCCTGACTTTCTATTATGTGCCAACACCTGAGGGGGCCTATGAAAGCGTCCAAACGATCACAAACGAAATAAGGTTTGGATGGTATATCCGCAGCCTGCATAAGTGGTCCGCGAACCTGATGATCATAGCCCTCCTTCTTCACATGATGCGCGTGTTTTTTACCGGGGCCTACAGGAAACCGCGCGAAGGGAACTGGATCCTGGGTTGCCTGCTTTTATTCATCACTCTCGGTTTCGGATTCTCCGGTTATTCGTTGATTTATGAACAGCTTTCCTACTGGGGGGCTACGGTCGCTGGGAATATCCTGGAAGCCGTTCCTCTGGTAGGGAATCAGTTGGCAAACTTCCTCCGTGGTGGAGCGCAAGTAGGATCCAATATGCTGACCCGCCTGTTTGTGTTTCACATCGGCGCATTGCCAACTCTGATGGTGGTCGTGCTTTTGGCTCATCTTCTTCTGATGCGGGCACATGGCGTTTCGGATCTGGGATCCCCATCAGAACCGGAAGCGCCTCGGTTTCCATTCATTCCGGATCACCTGTTGACCGAAATCGGGATAGCAATGTTTCTGATGTTTCTGTTGACGTTCCTGGCGATCGTTTTCCCGGTGGGGATGGGGCCTCGGGCGGATCCCCTCACTACACCGGAACATATCAAGCCGGAATGGTATTTTTTCTGGGCTTTCCGGTGGCTGAAGCTTGTTCCCGACCAGGTAGCCGTAATAACGCAAGGGCTGTTTCTTGGAGTTCTTGTTGCATGGCCCTTTTTTGACACCTTGATTCGTAAAAGGCGCCCCGAAAGCGAAGCCAGCGTCTGGATCGGAGCGGGTGTGGTCGGTTTTTTATTGATATTAACCATATGGGAAGCAGTGGCCCTGTTGCACTAAGGAGCGATTGTGAATTTAGATCAAAAACAGATGGTTGTCATTGTTCTGGCCGTTTTCTTTCTGGTGGTTCTTTCCATTGTCGCCTGGGTTGAGGGCGGCAGGGCCCGGCTGGTGCACGCGCCAGATGCTGTCGTCACAGATCAGAACCGGGATTGCGTCGATTGCCACCGGGTGGATTCTCCAGGCATTGTGGGGCAATGGGAACTGAGTAAGCATGCTGCTTCAGGTATCGGGTGCATGGAATGTCATGGTGCCGAAAAAGAGGACGTAGATGCGTACGATCATGAAGGGGTTTTCATAGCCACAATCGTTACGCCAAACGACTGTGCAGAGTGCCATGAAAAAGAAGCTTTGGAATTTCAGGCCAGCCATCACGCAACCGCCGGCCAGATTTTAGGTAGCCTGGACAATGTTCTGGCGGAAGTTGTCGAAGGATATGTGAAATTCGATAATGCAGGCAATAAAACTATGACATCGGCGGCTGCCAACAGCGGTTGCTTGCAGTGCCATGGAGCGGAAGTCAGAGTTCTTGCTGACGGAAAGCTGGATCCGGATACATGGCCCAACACGGGCATTGGGAGACTGAATCCGGACGGCACCCTCGGATCCTGTTCCGCCTGCCATCTACGGCACAACTTTTCGCGGGCGCAGGCACGTGCGCCTGAAAATTGCGGGCGATGCCACCTGGGACCGGACCATCCCCAAAAAGAAGTGTATGAGGAATCCAAACACGGGATCGCTTTTGCGGCCAACCGATCCCGATATGAACCTATGATGAAGGGAAAAGAATGGATTCCAGGTGAAGAGTTCGAGCAGGGCCCTACATGTTCCGTCTGCCATATGGGAACGACCAAGAACCTCTCACTCACGCATGATGTGGGCGAACGCATTTCCTGGACGCTGCGCCCGGCGGTCTCAGAAAAAGTGGATGCGGCAGCCGTTAAATCCGGGAAACAGGTGAAGCCCTGGGAGCAACGCCGGAAGGATATGCAGGATGTCTGCGCGTCCTGTCACGGGCCGGAATGGATCCAGAACTGGTACGCCCAATACGATGCTGCTGTAAATTTGTATAATGCCAAGTTCGGAATTCCCGCAACGGAGCTGTACAAAATGGCTCGTTCCAGTGGGCTGCTGACCGAAATAGAGTTCGACGAGGAAATCGAGTTTACGTATTTTCTGCTCTGGCACCATGAAGGGCGCAGAGCGCGGCATGGTGCTGCAATGATGGGGCCGGATTACACGCAGTGGCACGGATTTTTCGAAATCGCGGAACGGTTTTATGTTGAATTCGTACCGCAGCTGAAAGAGGTGATCCACCGCGGGCGTACCAGCGGGAAGTCTGCTCAAGCGGCTCGCCTGGAGGCCAGACTGAATGAAATCCTGGATTCGGACATGCACAAATGGTCGTCGGGCCGGTTGAGCGCCGCCGAACTTGCAGCACGCAAAAAGGCAGCGGAAGAATTCAAAAAGAGATACGCACAATAATTCCGATTACGGAAATTTTAGTGACCTGTGGGGAAGTTCTGGGCCAGCGCCCGGGAAAGCATCCTAGAGGAGCGGCATTAGAGTATAATTTTTATGATTGGGAATCCTTCCGATCATCCGCAAGACTGACTGCAAATATACCTGTGTAATTTTTAAAGGTGCCATGCCGGTTGGGTATGCAATTCATGGATGCTAAAGATAAAGTATGTAAAACTCCATGTTTTGGTACGCCTGTAGTAAAATCTTATTTCAAAGACTGACTTGAATTACGGTGGCTTTTGGCCAAATTAAGAGGGAGGCTTTGCGGGTGAAAGACGGGGAAGTGACGAAACAAAAATATGAAAATCTCGAAGAAGCAGATCGTCAGGATCCGGATATTCTTGAAGAAATCGAGATTGAGGATTTTACAGTGGATGGTATCTGTGGTGTCTATTGAACCGACAGTTTACAGGAAAATGGATCGACAGGAAGATTCTCGTTACGAGGTTTCTCCACATGTAAGAGTAAGAAAAGAGGCCTTTGGCCTCCTTTTTTTCAATACGGAAGAATCCAGGCTGACCTTTGTCAAATCAGGAGCTCTTCTGGGAATTCAGGACCATCCGGATGGCTCGAAAAAGATCCTGGCTGATATAAAACCGGAGACTCGGGGGAACGTGAAAAGACTTTTCAGTCATCTGTTAAAAAAGGGGCTCATCCGTGAGTCATAGACCGGTAAGCTGGGATCCGCTGTGCGCCCCGGTAAATGTAACATGGGAAATTACCGCAAAATGTAATCTGCGTTGCCGCCATTGCCTGTCGTCCGATATCGGGGAAACGGATGCAGCCGAACTGGACTTTGAACAATGCCGTGCTTTCATCGACGAACTGGACCGGTTGGACGTGTTTCAGATTAATTTCGGAGGCGGTGAACCCTTCCTGAGAGATGATTTCCCCGATATCGTGGATTATGCCCATTCGAAAGGGATCACTACCTGCGTAAGCACAAACGGAACTACGATTAATGAAAATCTAGTGAAGAGGCTAGACGGGATGAAGCTTCTGCGGATCCAGGTGAGTCTGGATGGCGCGACAGAGACCACCAATGACGCGATCCGGGGTCAGGGAACCTATAAAAGAATTCTTGAGGGGATCGCCATTCTCAGAAAAAAGAATTTTCCTCATATGAGTGTCAACATGGTCGTCACCCGGATCAATTTCAGCGAGATTGAGCAGCTTTGCGAACTCGCAAGCAATTACGGTGTAAAAACAAGGCTGTCCCGCTTCAGGCCTGCGGGACACGCTAAAAGGGTCTGGCGTGAATTCCACCTCGATCATTCACAGCTGGCCGGGTTGTCGGAATTCCTGAGCGCGCACCGCGAAGTATTGACAGGCGATTCATTTTTCCCCATTACAAAGGAAGACCGGCGCGAACTTGGCCTTAATGTCTGCGGCGCCGCCCGCTTGACATGCAGTGTTTTACCGGATGGAAGCGTCTATCCATGTGCATTCCTGTGCGATGAGCCATTCAAGGGAGGGAATGTCACCTGCGAGTCACTGAAAGATATCTGGCTCCATTCGACGGCGTTCAATGCGATACGCTCCATTCGGGCTGATGCCTGTGAAAGCTGCACAAGGTTTACTCATTGCCACGGCGGTTGTCCTGCCGTCGCTTTTTTTCTTACCAGGGCCCTGAACCAGGCGGATCCGGAATGTATAGCCTCTTTTCAAAGGGAGGTGCCCCGCCATGCCGGGACAGTTTAAGTTCCTTTTTTCGCCGCTTACCATCGGCAGAATAGCGGTTCCGAATCGAATATCCTTTTCAGCGCACCTGACCAACATGGCGGAAAACTGCCTGCCTTCCGAACGTCAGGCCTTCTATTACGCGGCGAGGGCAAGAGGCGGCACCGGATTAATCATTACGGAAGAACTGTCGGTCCACCCTACGGACCGGGCCTACGATAAGTCGATCGAAGCCTTCAGATCCGAAGCGATCCCGGGATTCAGAAGGATTACCAGGGCGATCCACGAACACGAAACTAAAATATTTGCCCAGCTCAACCACAACGGGCAACAATCGAGCGGGGCCCATTCGAGACTTCCCGTTTGGGCACCGTCACCCGTTGCAGATCCCATGTTCCGGGAGACGCCCAAGGAGATGGAGGTAGAGGATATAAGGGACGTCATTCAATCTTTTTGCAGGTCGGCCGTTCATGCCCGGGAAGGCGGCTTCGACGGCGTCGAGCTCCAGTTCGGACACAGTTCTCTAGCCAGGCAATTCCTCTCGCCCTTGACGAATCTTCGCAGAGACGCTTATGGAGGCAGTTTCCAAAAACGCCTGCGCTTTCCATTAGAGCTGCTGAAGGAAGTAAGGGAGACAATCGGCGAGGAATTCACCATGGGGATCCGTCTTTGCGCGGATGAAATGGCCTGGGGCGGCATCACACTGGATGACTCAAAAAAAATTGCAAAGGCCCTTGAAGACACGGGTGTCATCGACTTCATAGATCTCTCGCTTTCGACGTTTTACAACCTCTACCTCGTCGGTGGCAGCATGCACATGCCTTTGGGATATACAGTACCCCTTGCGGCCGGGATCAAGGAAGCCGTGAGCTTGCCGGTCTTTGCCACAGGCCGTATCAACGATCCGGTTCTTGCCGAGAAAATACTTGCCGCAGGCCAGGCGGACATGATCGGCATGGTACGTGCCCAGATCTGCGATCCGAATCTTGCCCGTAAAGCGCGCGAAGGGAGACTGGAGGAGATCCGTTATTGTGTTGCGGACAACCAGAACTGCTATGGGAGAGTCGGACTAAACAGGTCCATCGGCTGCATTCAAAATCCCTATATTGGGAACGAACAGAACGAGGATGAATGCAACCTGCCCCGGACTCAGTGGAAAAAACGGATTATGGTTGTTGGAGGCGGTCCGGCCGGAATGTGGGCTGCGAAAACGGCAAAGCTGAGGGGGCATGACGTCACCCTATATGAGAAAGAAGCCGTGCTGGGAGGGCAGATAAACATCGCCATGAAAGGATCAGGCCGTGAAGAGCTAAGCGTCATAGTCAGGAATGAGCAGAACCAGCTCAGAAACTTGAATGTACCGGTAGTTACGAGTCGCACGGTGACGCCCGAATTCGTACGGGAAGAAAAGCCTGAAGTTGTCATAGTAGCAACCGGATCAGTGCCCAGAAAACAATCCGTTCCGGGATCCGACGGGCCCGGAGTTTTCAACGTATGGCAGGTGTTTCAGGGAGAAGCGGATATCGGCGACAGGGTATTGCTTATCGATAACGACGGCGGCCACCAGGCGACGAGCGCCGCGGAATTCATGGCGGAACTGGGGAAAAAGGTTCATATCCTCACAAGCGCCTATTATGTGGGCGCAGACCTCGGCCCCACACAGGATATCACGCTCTTCAGGCAGAGAGCCGCCAAGCTTGGGATTACGGTTACGACGGATTTTCACGTAATCGAGATCAAGGGGGTTGAGGTTCATGGCATTGACGTATATTCCAACGAGTCCAGGGTTTTTTCCGGGTTCGATACGATTGTTGCAGCCATGGGGAACCGGGCGCAGGACGATCTGTATTTCGCTTTGAAGGATCAGGTGAAGGAACTCTACAGAATTGGCGATTGCGTGGCACCCAGAAAAATCGATATGGCAATTCACGAAGGATACAAGGTTGGAAAAAGCGTTTGAGCTCTGAAAGGGAAACAGGAATTTTAACTGAGGCGGACCGGTGAACGGGAAAAAAGATATCGTAGTTGTTTCCGAAGCCCCTGAGGAACAAACGGAACAATCGGAACAGTTGGAGCGGACGGAGGCGATCCACAGAGGGCTGCTGTTCGAAGGCAGCCGGATAGCAGAACTGACCGGAGGAAATCTCTCCGTTCTTTATACGGAAGATTCCGCGTATAACTGCGCTTCATGGGTGCAAACTGCAAAAAGTCTTCTCGAAGAAATTCCTTTCCGTCTTCTCCTGTTTGCCCATACGGGTAAAGGAAGAGAACTGGCTCCTCTCATCGCGCAGTGCTTCGACGCTCCTGCCGTACTGGATTGCTTCGACATTCGTTTCAGGAACGATAATCTTTATTATGCAAGATATGTCTACGACGGCCAGTTCGAAGAGGAAGTTAGTTTTGCGGATCCTCCGGAAATAGCGACCCTGAATCCGGAATCTTTCGAAAGGCGGGATACCGATTCAAACGTCTGCATTCCATTCAAAAAGATCCACATTCGGATTCCGGAGAGTGCGGATGAAAAAAAGTCGATAGAAACAATCCCTCCCGATCCCAGGACCGTAGACATCCGCTATGCAACACGCATCCTGGATATAGGCGCCGGTTGCGACCGACCGGAACTGTTGAAATTGGCGGAAGAACTTGCCGATCTCCTCGAAGCCTCGATAGGAGGAACAAGGCTGGCCGTGGATGACGGCCGAATCCCCAAAAACAGAATGATTGGACAGACAGGTAAGACAGTATCACCGGAGCTTTGCCTGGCACTCGGAGTATCCGGATCTCCGCATCATATTTCGGGGATCCAGGAATCCGGCACGATCTTCTCCATCAATTCCGACACGCGCGCTCCTATGTTTGGAGCCTCTGATACGGGATTCGTATCGGATCTGAATGAGTTACTGCCAAAATTGATCCGTCGCATAAAACAATACAGGGATGAAGACCTTACGTGAAAATGCATGACGCAATTGTAATCGGAGCGGGTCCTGCCGGTGTTACGGCGGCGCTGAGAATGGCACAGAAAGGATTGAGCGTCCTTCTTCTGGAGCGGGGAACCGTGCCGGGCGAAAAAAATATGTTCGGCGGCATGCTCCCGAATTGCCCCGTCGTTGAAGAATTATTGCCGCGTTTTCTGCAGGAGGCCCCCCTGGAACGGCATATAGTCAAGAGGACTTTATGCCTTCTTTCAGACTCCTCGGCTTCTTCTTTTGTCTTTGAGTCCAAAAACTTCGATAGGCCTCCCTTTAGCGGCTCTACGATCTACAGGCCGGTTTTCGACAAATGGTACGCTCAGAAAGCCCGTGAGGCCGGTGTGAATTTACTTACCGGCTGTCTTGTTGATGCACTTCTCATTGACGGAAATGCCATACAGGGCGTAAGGATCGGACCGGACAGAGCGGAGATCAAGGCGCCGGTTACGATCGTATGCGACGGCGTGCTTTCCCGCCTTGCTCAAAAGGCCGGTCTCCGCAAGACGCCGGAACAGGATGCGCTGGCGCTGGGGATCAAGGCACTGTTCCGCTTGAAGGAAGAGACAATCAACGAACGGTTCGGCCTTGTGCGCGACCAGGGTTGTTCCCATGAATTCATCGGATGTACAAGGGGGATACGCGGCGGCGGATTTATCTATACCCAGACGGAGACGCTGTCAGCCGGTCTCGTCCTGCACCTGGATTCCCTGAGAAAAAGCGGATTCGCTCCATACGACCTTTTTGAAGAATTTCTCGCTTGCGATACCGTAAGAAGATTATTGAAAGGAGCGCGGCTGGTTGAATACTCCGCCCACATGATTCCTGAAGGCGGGTATCGAAAGGTTCCTCGGCTTTTTGCCGACGGCGTGCTTCTGGCAGGCGATGCCGCAGGACTGTGCTATACGAACGGACTCAATCTTGAAGGGATGAATCTGGCGATGGCCTCGGGTTTCCATGCTGCGGAAACCGTTCTCGATGCGTTTCAGAAACACGATTTTGCAGCACAACAGCTTGCCCGGTACCAAAGCCGTCTCGAGAACAGCTTTGTTTTGCGGGACATGAAAACGTACGAAAAGTCCATGGATTTTATGCGCAACGACCGTCTTTTTTCTGTTTACCCCGAAATAGTGAGCACTATCATGGAGCGTATCTTTCAGGCCGACGGAAATCCCAGGAAGAAATTCGGCAGAATCGGGAGGGAAGCCGCCAGGAATGCCCTACCGCTGGGTGACCTAGTAATCGATCTGTTGAAAGGAGGCCGCTCTATTTTATGATTACGGACCATCTGTTTGAGCTGACCGGTTACCGGATAGATAAGGAATCCCATATTACGGTCAACAGGGAGATGTGCACATCCTGCGACCACAGGGCCTGCGTTTTTACATGCCCGGCCGGCTGCTATGAGTGGAACGAAGCGGGCGCGAGGATCGATTTTGCATACGAGGCGTGTCTCGAATGCGGAACCTGTCACATTATTTGCGACAAGGGCGCGTTGCAATGGAATTACCCGAGAGGAGGATTCGGAGTGCGCTATCGGCTTACATAATGCCGTTTAAATTCTTGGCCGGTGGCCTACAACCCAAATAGAGGGTGCCGTCCGGAAGAGCCCTTGAATGAAGCAATCTACCGTTCCAGGTTTCCCGTTTCCCGTTAAAAGATCATGAAAGTGAACGGGAAACGGGGAACGGGAAACGATATGTGTACAAATTCCGCCCAAGCCCTTTATTGCGGATCTTACCACCCCATGGGGTCGGAAACTTTTGAGGGAACCTCTTGAAGATACTTGTTCTGATAAAAAGTGTTCCGGATACGAAGATTCCACTGGAGTGTGTTGAGGACACGGGTCGACTGATAAATGATTGGTACGTGCCGATACTCAATACCGACGACACCATGGCCGTGTCGGAGGCGTTGAGGATTAAAAAAGAAATTGCCGAAACTCACATATCGGTTGTTCATCTGGGGCCACCTTCGGGTGAACGGTTTATCCGGGACGCCCTTGCTCTCGGGTGTGACGAAGGATTGCGGATTTGGGATGAAGAATTGGAGAACCTCCATACAGGAGGCAAACTTCTGATCCTTGCACGGGTGGCGGAAATAGTGGGATTTGATATTCTGTTCACAGGGACAAAGAGCCTGGATACGGGCAGCGCCCAATTGGGTGTGCTTCTTGCATCTTCCCTGCGAGTGCCATGCATATCGCGAGTCGTCTGTATTGATGAAATCCAACCCGGGGCGATTACGGCAACAAGAAAATTAGAAAGAGGTTATCAGGAGCTTGTTGAATCCACCATACCCCTGATCGTTTCCGTCGAAGCCGATGAAGAAACGGCATCGGCCGCTCCGTTTTCCGCCATAGCCGTGGCGGCAGAAAAAAACATACCTTGCTTTGATATGTCTCGGATCGGCGTTCCGCTCGAGGTAGTTCGTAAGGAAGAATCCCGCCTGAAATTCGGCCCACTTCGTCTCCCCGAACCAAGGCTCCGATTCGTACAGCCCCCGGATTCATCGCTTCCGGCTTTCGAAAGGCGCCGCCGGATTGACGAAGGCGGTATGAGAAAACGGATGGGAAGAATCGTGAGGGGCGAAGAGGATACTGTCGTTGAGGAGCTCTTTCAGACGCTCCGGCGAAGGGGTTTCCTGCAACATCTCGGCAGAGAAAGTAAAAAAGCTTGAATGATTCCTATCCTTTATAAATTGAGAGAGGGTATCCGCTTCGAAGACAGAAACAATTCTTCACTGGTTATTTCAGAGGCCCCCCTCAACGTAGTCCGGGCCAGCAAACGGGCAGTGCGGATCATCCATTTATGTGACGGAAAAAGAACTCTACAGCAGATTGCCGATGATACGGGAATTGCCGAAGAAGCGCAGGTTTTCAAAATCTGCGAGTATTTCAATAAGAAAGCGGTTCTGGAAACCCGTGTCGCCCAAAATCCCGGCTATTTCCCGTCGATTTCGGTCATCATCTCAACAAAGGATCGGGGCAAAGAACTTGTCGAATGCCTTGAATCGATACTCTCACAGGATTATTCCCCGGATGGTTTTGAGGTAATAGTCATCGATGACGGATCGCTGGATGAGACAAGGAAGCTTGCGAGTTCCTTTCCATGTAAACTTCTCACGAACCCGTCCAGCCGGGGGCAATCTTATTGCCGCAACGCGGGTGCGCGCCAGGCGCGGGGTGAGATCCTAGCATTCATGGACGACGACTGCGTAGCCGGACGGACCTGGCTCAGGGACCTGGCAACATATTTCCGGTGGGATGCCGTTGGAGCCGTTGGCGGTTATGTTGACGGCTACAGAAATCGAACACCGCTGGACCGGTATGAAAAAGAGTTTTCACGCCTGAACCTCGGCAAGTATATCCTCCATGATTTAAAGGACTCATCCACTTTTTTTATCCCGACATGCAACATGCTGGTACGAAAGAAGGCGTTCGACGAAATCGGGGGGATCCGGGAATCGTTGCACCTTGGGGAGGACGTCGACTTTTGCTGGAGAATGCGCGACGCAGGCTGGCAGGCGCTTTATGTCCCTTCGGGAACTGTAAAGCATAAACACAGGAATACGCTCTTGTCGATGCTGAAGCGGCGGGCGGATTACGGGACGTCGCAAGCGGTTCTTTCCACCCTGCACCCCCACAGGATGAAAGCCATGCAAATGAACCCTCTGGCGGCCGTTGCGTTCATGGGCTTGTGTTCTACAATAGGATTCCTCAATCTTTTCCCTCTCCTGGTAACGGGTGGGTGCTATGTCGCCGAGACAGGGATCAAAGCTATACGGCTGCATAGAAAACACATTCGAATATCGTTCGGGAAAGTATGTTTTTCCGTGTTACGGATGTATATGTCCTATTTTTATGCGTTATCTTTCCACCTGGCCCGTTATTATCTCTCCTTATGGCTTCTGCTGGGTTTCGCTTTTCACTCTCTATGGGGACTCGGATTCTGCTTTCTGATACTTGCGGCATTTGTGGACTATTCCGTAAAGCGTCCCCGCCTCGCTTTCCCGGTATTCTTTTTCTATTATTTTCTGGATCACCTTTCCTATCAGCTTGGGGTTCTAGCAGGATGCGTCCGCACCCGAAGCTTCCGGTCTTACCGTCTGCGCATCGTCCGGCGGTTGGACGAGAGACGGACCGGGCAATGATTGTCGGATGAGATATCCTTGACTTTCCATCGCATTCCGTTTGTTATAGGACTGAATATGCCGTATTAAAAGCGAATCCGACATACGTTCAAACGTACTGCATTCCGGTAAATTATACCTGTGAGGCATCATGGAGACATTGCATTCTCTGACAGAGTGGCTACGTCAGTCTACGGGGATTGAACACATAACGACGAATAAGCTTCTGACATCTCTGATAATAATTTTGATCCTGGCGGCAATGCGCTGGGTGATACTTATCATAGTATCCCGCCGCCGGGATGACATCAAGATTCGCTATCGCTGGAAGAAGACGAGCCTGTATGTGACTGTTATCCTCATATTTATACTGGTCGGACGAGTATGGCTCGAAGGTGTGGGCTCGCTCGTGACCTATTTTGGCATACTTTCAGCCGGCCTTGCCATTGCCCTAAAGGAACTGGTTGCCAATTTTGTAGGCTGGGCTTTTATCATCTGGCGAAAGCCGTTTGAGGTCGGCGATCGGGTGGAGGTCGGGGAAGTGGCCGGAGATGTTATCGACCTTCGTATATTTCAGTTCACTCTGCTGGAAATCGGCAACTGGGTGGATGCGGACCAGAGTACGGGGCGAGTCGTGCACGTGAACAACGGGCGAATCTTCAGCGAAAACCTGGCCAATTTCAGCAAGGGATTTCAATACATCTGGAACGAAGTTGCGGTGCTCGTGACATTCGAGAGTGACTGGCGCAAGGCCAAAGAAATTCTTTTCGGCATAGCCGAAAAGCACGGGGCGGAGTTGACTCAGGCTGCCAGAGAACGACTTCAAAAAGCGGCCCGAAAGTTCATGATTTTTTATACAAAGTTGACACCGACAGTCTATACAACGGTGAGGGATTGCGGCGTACTGCTGACCCTACGGTATTTGTGTGATCCGAGGAAACGGCGTTCATCGGAACAGGCTGTCTGGGAAGATATACTCGATGCGTTCGCTTCCACCGACGACATCGATTTCGCGTATCCGACACAGCGATTTTACGACAACGCGGTGGAAGGCAAGCCGGGAGCGCGTGCAAAGGTAATCGAACCTGAATAAAGTACTGAAATGTCAGTAAATGCCTAAATCGGCCTTGAGGGCCGCGACGGCCTCGCTTGCCGTGCATGTATTCTTGAATACCCGGTTGAAACCGATCTCCCGGAAACGCCTTTCAATATCCGGCCAGTTCCTCTCGAGTTCCAGGGGGGCAGCGACCGTGCCGCCCACGTAAAGAATAATATCATCCAGCCCGGCCTCGATGCACTTGTCGCGGAATCCTTCGCAATCAAGCAGACCCATCCCATACATGGACGATACGAGAATGGCATCCGCGTTGACCTCGATTGCGGCGTTGATGAAATCTTTCTGGGGCACTACGGCACCGAGAAAAGCCACCTTGAATCCCGCGTCCTCGAAGGCTTTGGCAAGAACCCATGCCCCGATCATATGCGCATCATCTCCGATCGTTCCGATCACTACGCTTTTATTTACTTCCTGTTTATTCAATATCTTATTCCCCGGTTTGTCTCCTCAAGGCCATCTCCCTATCTGGAAACACCCAGAATATGTTCCTTGCGTCAAGCAGTTCTTTGCGCCTTTGCGTCCTTGCGCCTTTGCGTTAAGCAGTTCTTTGCGTCCTTGCGCCTTTGCGTCCTTGCGTTAAGCATTTCCTTGCGCCTTTGCGCCTTTGCGTTAAGGTGTCGGCAGCCTTGATGCGAACTGGAGATCGTGGACGACAGTATCAAATGTTATTTGCATCTTCTGCTTCTCTTCTCTTTCTCTCAGTTTCGCGTCGTTGTATTCCTTCGCTTCTTTCGGAATCGGAACATTGCCCGGATCAAAATACCTGATTGCATTGGCATCGTCACGGACATACCGTACCTTTCCCTTAACGTGCTTCCAGGGTGAAACCATTGTATCGAACCATCCGCACTCCACAGCCGTGCAGGCACCGACCAGGATGTCGCCATCCCCCGCTTCCAGGCTTTTTTCAAGAACGGCCCGCACTTCCATCTCGATCATTTTTTCTTCGAGCTTCATCTCATCGGATTCGGGCAGTTTCTGCGCTCCAAGCAGCGTGACCAGGTGACGGGCCAGTTTCACTGAATTTGCCATACCTTCTTTTGTGGGCGTGGCAAAAGCTTCATCTTCGCATTTTAAAACGACATTCGTAAATCCGCCCATGATGTCGATAATCGCGTTCCAGGCGATCATGGCATGAGCTTCTTCCACTCTCGGGGGCCAGGCGCCCAGAAAAGGATATCCTCCCGTTATGAATGTCATGTCCTCATATCCGAAACGCCGGCAGTATTCATAGCACAGTTTTTCACTCACCCGGACCATGGCCGCATCCTGGATCAGGTTCATGCCCAGTCCGTGCATGACGTGCTGGTATTTTATTCCCTGTTCCGCCCCGAACAGAGCCTGTACGACATTCGTATACACTTTCATTCCGGGAGTGTCGTATCCGGTGAGGTTGCTCGTATTGTGCGGGCAGATAGGGACGCCGTTTTCGGTGTAGACCCCCCCGAGCCGGGCGTCATACTGCTTGATCTTGAGCAGCTTGTCCAACGGGATATCCTTGCTGTGCGCCACGCATGTCATGATAGGATTGTTGTTGCCGCTGTTCCAGCCGGCCGCAAGGGCGATTTCAGTCTGAAGTCCGGCATCCTCATCGGCTGCATTGAGGTTCAACGGGCATTTTGCCGCTTTGAGGATTTTCCTGGCGTCCTCCACTCCGCAGCAGACAATGGGCCACCCGTTGAGCATGCTCATGCCCTCTTTTCTGCTGCGCTCCATACCTTCGGAGGCCCTGGCAAAGTTACACTTCCGTGTATAGGTATCGCTGAAAATAGTCCAGACTCCATGGGGATACAGATCGGAATTCGCTTCCACATAGGCGATGCCTTCTGTCATGTATTCCGTAAGCGCCTGTCCGAACTGCGGCTCGAAAAGGTTCTCGCCCTTTTTCTTGTGCTCCGCAAGAGTGAGCGCATAACTTTTATTCAGGGATAACTCTTTTGCCGCGGCGATGTTTTCGTCCAGATCGGCGACCTGTTTGCCGGTCTCCCATTGACTCAATACCTCTTTACGCTTTTTATGAAATTCCTCATCGCTGAGCTTTTTATTCCTGATATTGAATGGCATTTTTCTCTTTCTTGCTTAAGCGTTGTTATATATTTGTTCGCTTTAAATATTTCTTTGCCATGCGAAGCGCCTGCGATGGAAAATCCTGGGACAGCAGGCCGATGCCATACATAATATAGTCACTATCGATGTAGGCTTTGGGCGCTTTTGGCTTCAGGCTCCACGGCTTTTTCGCGTCGAACAAGCCGGCCTTTAAAATTCTTTCCGGCTGCCGGCCGTGTTTGAATATTCCACCGGTTCCTATGATATTTTCGATATCGAGCAGGTTCTTTCCATACTGTACGGTCGTTTCTCCCGATATTGTATATTCCTGGCGGACTGTTCCTGCGTGGCGTTCAACCGCCATCGCAGCGGCGGTTTTCGCTAAAACTATATCCAGGCCGTATTCGATATCGGACAGGGGAACATGTTCAACCTTGCCGGAAATCTCTTCAACATATGTCCGGATGTCCGTTTTTACCGCGTTTTCTGTAGCCATTAAAGAGTCCAGTTCCGATTGAAGGACCGCTTCGCCGGCAAGATCGTATATTGTACGGGCGTTATATCGTAACCCGAGATCGCCTTCCACGGTTCTTTTCAGCTTCTGTTCGGGCAGGCCTTTGATAATGGTTTGCAGCGTCACGGGTATGTTATCCGCGACGGAATGTATGTTGGTTGTAGCGCCTCCAATTTCAACGGCGAGGAGGCTGCCTATACCGGGTTCGTCGAGCGTTCCTTCCGCGAGAAGAGCGGCCGCCTGCAGGGTAGCTTTCGGTGTCGGTATTATTGATTTTCCGACGAACTCCTGAACTTTTTCAAGGCCTTTGGCCTTTATGATATGGGCTATGAAGATGTCGCGGATGATATTCTGCGCGGGCTCTACATCCAATACGTCCAGTTTTGGCAAAACGTTCCGGGAGATATAAACAGTTTTGCCTTTTTTCTCCAGAATTGATTTTACCCTGCCGGCGGCCGTGCGGTTGCCGGCAACAAGTATAGGGCAGGGTATTGGGGAATCCGCGAGCATTTCCGCATTATGGAGGATTGTTTTTTTGTTCCCCCCGTCCGTTCCGCCCGACAGAAGTATGATGTCGCATTTCGCCTTTTCTATCTCACCAACTATCTCTTGATCGATCTCAAATCCGTGCCCGCAGACCACTTTGGCTCCGGCTCCAAGGGCCGCCCTGCGTGCCGCCTCCAGGGTCAGTTCCGGGACTAGGCCGATTGCGGCCATTTTCAATCCGCCTGCCGCGCTGCTGCAGGCATATCTCACGTCGACTTTGTCCGCTTCAATTTCGTATTTTCCCGATAAATTTGACAGGGCCCTGCTCAAACCTGAGGCTATATCGGTATCCACTGTCGTATGCGCCTGGGTCCAGCCAATGATTTCTTCCTTCTCCAGGTCCGCGGCCGTTACTTTCGTGTAGGTGCTGCCGAAATCCACCAGCAAGCAGGTGCCTGTTGTATCCATAGGTTTATTCAAGCCCACATTTCTCACAAGACTTTTACTGCGGCGGCTTGATAAGCGAAGCGACGTGAACGAATGCGTCTGCTGCATTATGCCACCTCGCTACCAACCCTTGTGAGAAATGCGGGCCAGAATCGGGAATTTAGCGGATGGGATCTTAATATTTTGGGTTTCCCGTTTCCCGTTCCGCGTTTCCCGTTAAAAACTACTAACGGGGAACGGGAAATCCTGAACGATACATGCCTTAACTCGATAGCTCTCTTGAGCGGTGTTCAGCGTCAGAATTGCAACATCCTGAGCCCATGGACACAACGGTATCAGTCAAAAGCACAGACCCAGCGGCCCAGTATCTGCCTTGAATGCATCTTATCCACGACATCGTTAATGTCATCCAGTTTGAATTTATTCGTGACAAGTTTGTCGAGCTTCATGTCCTGGGTCATTGCCATATGGACATATTTGGGAATATCCGTAATGCTCCTGGTCATGCCGAAGTTATGGCCCAGGATCGATATCTGGTGCCAGGGCAATAGCTGAAACGGGATATTGGTTGTCTGATCATGGGGTGTAATCCCGGTTATGACCATCTTTCCCGCCATTCCAAGGCACCAGAAGGCCTGGACGATGGCGCCCGGATCGCCGATAACTTCGAAAACGATATCGACTCCGCCGCCCGTGAGTTCCTTGATAATCGGAACCGGATCTTTTTTCTGGTTGCAGATGAAATGCGTTGCGCCAAATTCTCTCGCGAGGTCTTCCCTGTTCTCCTCCAGATCCACTGCGACAACGGGATAAGCCTGGCGCATGGCACAAGCGCGTATAGTGTTCAACCCGACGCCTCCAAGGCCGAAAATGGCGACGCTGTTGCCCGGCTGCACCTGAGCGCAGTTAGTCACCGATCCCCATCCGGTGGGGATGCAGCAACCCATCAGGCAGGCATATTCCAGCGGGAATTCGCCGGGTATCGGTATAAGTCCGTCCTCCGGTATTACAGTGTGTGTCGAGAATCCGGATACGTAGTTCCCGTGGCGAACCATTTTGCCATTTTTGTCTTTCAGGCGGGAGGTGCCGTCAAGAAGCATCCCGGATGTGAAATTCTCAAAAGATCCGGTACAGATGGAACTCATGCCCTTCATGCATTGGGGGCACTTTCCGCAGGGAACCACGAATGTTGCAATCACGTGGTCGCCTTTTTTCACAGTTGTCACATTGGGTCCCGTTTCTTCCACTATCCCTGCCGCTTCGTGTCCCTGAATCATCGGCGTAGGCATCTGGGTGTGTCCAAGTATGTTGTGGAGATCCGAATGGCAGAATCCGGTATAGGCGTATTTAACCAGAACCTCTTTCTCTTTCGGCGGTTCCAGATCAAGTTCTTCAATGCTTAACGGTTTGTTGTATTCTCTCAGCACGGCCGCTTTTATCTTCATAGTTTTTCCCTTTTGTCCTGTCGAACCTGCCGACACTCTATTAGAGTTGCCTTTGAGATGGCTTCTAACCTTAATTGGAGATTATTTCAATAAAAATGAACAGCCGTTCTAATCCAAGAAATCTATGGATACACCCATGTCTTCCAGCGAGTTTTCATCCGGTATCATGGTCTCCGCATATCCGCCAAGTATCATATCCACCCTCAAAAAATTATTGGATTCGCAGTTCAGCACATTTTAGGTTAGAGATAGAGAAATAGTATTTCGGTATGACGTAGTGGAAATCAGCTGCATCGGGTACAAACAGATACTCCATTCAACACGCTAATCGAAAGCGCAAACCCAACGGCCACGGAGCTGCCGTTTATGCATCTTGTCAGCGACTTCGTTGAGGTCAGCCAGCTTGAATTTATTGGCAACCAACTTGTCGAGCTTCAGATCCTGGGTCATAGCGGTATGGATGATTCTGGGAATATCAATATGTGTGGAGAACATTCCATAGAGAGATCCGACAATGGCTTTCTGTTTGAAGGTCATGATCTGCAAGGGAAGACTAGTGGCCTGGTCGTGAGGAGTGATGCCGACCACGATTACTTTCCCATTGTCGCCAGTGGACCAGTAGGACTGTACAATTGAACCGGAATCCCCGATAGCCTCAAACACAAAATCCGCACCCCCGTCGGTCAGTGACTGGATCTGGGGAACCGGATCCTCCTTCGCGTTGCAGATAAAATGTGTGGCGCCGAACTCATAGGCGAGATCCTTCTTGCTCGGTTCCAGATCGACGGCGATGACAGGGTGAGCATAGCGCAGGACAGCGGCCCTCAGGATATTCAATCCTACTCCGCCCATACCATACACCGCCACAGAATCGCCCGGCTGCACCTGGGCACAGTTGGTTACCGCCCCCCAGCCGGTCGGGATACAACACCCCATCAGACAGGCATATTCCAGCGGGAACTCCTTGGGAACTGGGATGAGTCCGTCTTCGGGCACCACCGCATGGGTGGAAAAACCAGAAACGAAATTGCCGTGCCTCACCATCTTGCCGTTCTTGTCCCGGAAACGTGAAGTGCCGTCCAACAACATTCCTTCTACAAAATAATCAAAGGTCCCGCTGCAAAGATTGCCCCTGCCCCGGATGCACTGCTTGCATTTTCCGCAAGGCACCATCCAGCAGGCGACGACGTGATCTCCTTTTTTCAGTTTGGTGCAGCCCGGTCCTATTTCTTCCACGATTCCTGCCGCTTCATGCCCGGCAACCAAAGGCAAAGCCATACTGACGTGTCCCAGCATGTTGCTGAGATCCGAATGGCAATAGCCGGTGTAAACATACCGGACCAGCGCTTCTTTCTCTTTGGGAGGCGCCAGTTCCAGCTCTTCTATACTGTATGGTTCATTAACCTTTCTCAACACCGCCGCCTTGACTATCATCCCAACATCTCCTATTGAAAAAGCTGTTGATCCGCGTTAATTAGTTTCTGTCGCGAAATTCATGCTATCATATTTCTTAACTTCAAGAATCCTTGGAGTGCGCAAGCTTGCTTGCGCCTTAAATATTTTTAAATGAAATAATTAAAGAAGGCGGCAGCAAGCTGCCGCACTCCAAAAAAACGTCAATAGATCGAAAGAATCGTAGCATAGGCAGTTTCGCGACAGAAACTAATAAAGCCCGGTGGAATCCG
>Ga0209536_100000958_pt1 | contig 47505 bp, 38 predicted proteins | sample DeeMarSeWOR28_12_FD_187461 | JGI IMG/M metagenome (GOLD analysis project Ga0209536, IMG submission 187461) | Marine sediment microbial communities from White Oak River estuary, North Carolina - WOR-2-8_12 (SPAdes) (version 2) | ecosystem: Environmental > Aquatic > Marine > Intertidal zone >...
CCGAGGTCAACACCCCGCCGATGGAGTGGACGGCGCCGGAAGAAAACACGGCACTGGCCGAGGCGGTCGCAAAGGAAGGCCAGGAAGCCATTGCCGCCGCCTACAAGGTGGCTGACAAGCAGGACCGTTACACCCTGCTCAGCAAGGTACGCGAGGAGATCGTCGACAAGGTCGCCGATGACGAGGCAGATGGTGGTTTCTCCAGCGCCGAGGTCAAGGGCGCGATCGGCAAGCTGGAGAAGAAAACCGTGCGTGGCCGCATCCTGGCCGGTGAGGCACGCATTGACGGTCGCGATACCGCCACGGTGCGCCCGATCACGATTCGCACGGGTGTGCTGCCGCGGGCGCACGGCTCGGCGCTGTTCACGCGTGGCGAGACCCAGGCGCTGGTCGTCACCACGCTTGGCACAGAACGCGATGGCCAGCTGATCGACTCGCTGTCCGGCTCCTACAAGGAGCAGTTCATGCTGCACTACAACTTCCCGCCCTACTGTGTCGGCGAGACCGGCCGCATCGGCGGCACCAAGCGCCGCGAGGTGGGTCATGGCAAGCTGGCCAAGCGCGGTGTCAGTGCGGTGATGCCGAAGCAGGAAGATTTCCCCTATACCATCCGTGTCGTTTCCGAGATCACCGAGTCCAACGGTTCCAGCTCCATGGCCAGTGTCTGCGGCAGCAGCCTGTCCATGATGGATGCCGGCGTGCCGATCAGTGCCCCGGTTGCCGGTGTGGCCATGGGACTTATCAAGGAAGGCGACGATTATGCCGTGCTGACCGACATCCTCGGTGACGAGGATCACCTCGGCGACATGGATTTCAAGGTTGCCGGTACCGGCAATGGTGTGACCGCGCTGCAGATGGATATCAAGATCCAGGGCATCACCCGGGAGATCATGGAGAAGGCGCTGGCACAGGCCAATAACGGGCGCATGCACATCCTCGGTGAGATGAACAAGGCCATCGCGGCACCGCGCGAGGAGGTCTCGAAGTTTGCCCCGCGCTATATCACCATGAAGATCAACCCCGACAAGATCCGCGACGTCATCGGCAAGGGTGGCGCCACCATCCGCTCCATCACAGAAGAGACCGGTGCCAGCATCGATATCGATGATGCCGGCAACGTCAAGATTGCCTCCGTCGATTTCGAGGCCGGCAACGAGGCGCGCCGCCGTGTCGAGCTGATCACGGCCGACGTCGAGGTCGGTACCGTGTATGACGGCAAGGTCGCCAAGCTGATGGATTTCGGCGCCTTCGTCACCATCCTGCCCGGCAAGGACGGCCTGGTGCATATCTCGCAGATCTGCGAGGAACGCGTGCAGAATGTCAGCGACAAGCTGTCAGAAGGCGACATGGTCAAGGTCAAGGTGCTGGAGGTCGACAAGCAGGGCCGTATCCGCCTCAGCATGAAGGCGGTCGATCAGGGCTAGCCGCGTATCGGCATGCCATGAAAAAAGGGGCCGCCTGGCCCCTTTTTTATTGTGCCGGCGCCATGAGCTACTTGCGGTTGGCTACCTGCTGCTGGTTGGTAATGACCATCGCGTGGGTCTTGTTCTTGGTGCAGTTAACGGCATGGCGGTCGTTGAGCAGGCATTCCAGGGTGTGCTCCGTGCCCCAGCCGGTCTTCACGGCATAGCCCTTGTCCGTCGCTGCCTCGTCAAAGGCGGACACCCCGTTGCCGGCAGCCGCTTCGTCCGCGACGGCACTGATCACCAGATTGCGATAGGTGATGTTGAAGGCGCCGGCATCAGAGAAATGACTGATGATGGCCTTGGTCTTGAACTTGATGGTGTTGCTGCCGCTCTTGCGGACCTGGTCGTCGCTGAAGCAGACAATCCTGCCTTGCTCGGTGCGGCAGTTGTTAATGGTGGAGGGCAGCCAGGCAACGGGCTGCTCGTCGCGGCTCCAGGTACCCAGCATGAGGCTTTCCATGGTTTCCACTGTTGTGGCAACGCTGGCAGCTGCCGGTTTGTTCGCTGGTTTCGCCTCGGCAGTGGCGCTTTTGTTCACGTCTTGCGCCTTCGCTGTCTTGTCTTCCTGTTGCGCCGGCTTGCTGCCGGCGGCCTGCATTTTAATGCGCTCGGTGACATCGATCATTTCACCCCGCGCCTGGTCAAATCCGCCGTCGACCGCCCTGGTGAACCAGTCCAGTGCCTTGCTGTAATTCCTTCGGACGCCGTTGCCTTCCGCATGGATCTTGCCGAGATAATATTGTGCCGGTGTATAACCGTCGTCAGCCGCAATGCTGAGCCACTTCAGCGCCTGCTTGCCGTTTTTCCCGACGCCTGATCCTTCGTAGTGGGCGAGGCCGAGTTTATAGGCGGCCTTGATGTGTCCCTGGCCGGCTGCCTTCTCGTACCAGACGAGTGCCTGTCCGAGATCCATGTTCGTACCAATGCCCTTGGTGAGCATGTTGCCGACGTTGTACTGGCTCTCGGCATTACCCTGTTCTGCCTGCTGCAGTTCGCTGCTGAAACTGCCCTGGTTGGCTTCCATCAGGCCGAGCCTCGACACGGCGCTGGTGTTTCCCTGCTTTGCCGCCTTGCCGTACCACTCGGCTGCCTTGTCGCGATCAGGTGTTACCCCGCGGCCATTCTGATACATGGCGCCGACGTTGTATTGTGCATCGCTGTCGCCCTGGCGGGCCTTCTGGAGTGTTTCGTTGAACAGTGCCACCCAGATGTCGTTGCCGGCAGCGGACCCGGCGCTGAACAGCAGCATGATTACGCATAGCAGATTCTTGAACATGTTCGTACCCATGGATCGTCTCTCGGTGATACGCGCGAACTGAGCCTGTGACTTTTGTATTAGTGTATGGAGGCTGTAACGGCTTGCGGGGGGCAGCCTTTAATATATGATCCGGCGAAAATGATCATTTACACTCTAAAACAAGTAATTATGAAGATATATTTATGTGATTTATAGGGGTTCGGGGCGGGTCAGGGCAGGATTCAGAGATGCTCCCGCAGGTGCCGGCAGATGCGCGTCTCCAGCCAGTAGCGGGGGCGGAAGGGGGTATTGCCGGCGATGAAGCCCACATGTCCACCGGCCGTGGCCAGTTCCAGGGTGGTTGCCGGGCCGAGCATGGCGTCATCCGGTATCGCGGCGGCCGGCAGGAAGGGATCGTCCCGTGAGTGAATGATGAGGGTCGGTGTGGTGACATCCCGCAGATAGCCGTGGCTGCTGCAGCGGCTGTAGTAGTCATCCACGTCGCGAAAGCCGTGCAGCGGGGCGGTGATGGCATCGTCGAACTGCCGGAAGGTTTTCAGGCCGGCCAGCTGCGCAGCCGGCAGTGCTGTTGCGAGTCGCCGGGTTTTGGCCGTCACGGACCGCCGCAGCTTCTGCAACAGGTGTCGCTGGTAGATGCGTGACAGTCCGCGTTCGAGTTTGCGCGCGGCCTGGTCCAGGTCAAACGGCACCGATACGGCGATGGCAGTTGCCAGGGCATTATCACCGCCGGTTTCGCCGAGCCATTTGAGCAGGACGTTGCCGCCCAGCGAGTAGCCGATGGCGGCAAGCGGTGTTGCCGGATGTCGGTCCCGGATATGTCGCACCACGGTTGCCAGATCGCCGGTTTCCCCCGAGTGGTAGCTCCGCGGCAGGCGGTTGGGTTCCCCGCTGCAGCCGCGGAAGTACATCAGCACGGCGCGGTAGCCGCTGGCCGTGAGTGCCCTGAGGATGCCGCCGGCATAATGTGACTGCAGCGAACCCTCGAGACCGTGCAGTACCAGCACGACCGGCCTGCCGTCCTCGCCGGTCCAGTCGAGATCGATAAAGTCGCCGTCGGCAAGTTCCAGTCGTTCCCGCTGCAACCCCGGGCAGGTGCGGGGGCGAAACAGTGTGGGGTAGAGGGTCTGCAGGTGGGGGCCCGGCAGCCACCAGGCGGGACGGAAGGTGCTGGTGGTGATAGTCAAACCGGGAGTCTCGGGTAGTGAAGGCGCCATTTACGGGTGCGGGGTTCTGCCGGGGGCGACCTGGAAACGCATGCAGCTTGCTCAAGCCCCTGCCAGGCAGGTAGCCACGGAAGCACGCGGAAAAGACAGATATTGCCAGTGTATATTCCGTGTTTTTTCGTGTACTTCCGTGGCCAATATGACATCAATATGCGCCGCACCGGTCAGGTGCAATCATGTTCTGATTCTTTTCATACCGGTCAGGACACGCGGTTGGCAATCAGGTCATCCACCACGGCAGGATCCGCCAGCGTGCTGGTATCGCCCAGGTTGCCCATGTCGTTGGCAGCAATCTTGCGCAGGATGCGGCGCATGATCTTGCCGGAGCGGGTCTTCGGCAGCGCCGGGGCCCACTGGATGATGTCGGGAGTGGCGATCGGCCCGATTTCCCTGCGCACCTGCTGAATGAGTTCCGCGCGTAACTCGTCGCTGGGCTCCATGCCGTTGATCACTGTGACATAGGCATAGATTCCCTGGCCCTTGATATCGTGCGGGTAACCGACAACGGCGGCCTCGGCGACGGCATCGTGCAGCACCAGTGCGCTTTCGATTTCGGCCGTGCCGAGATTATGGCCGGAGACGATGATGACGTCATCGACGCGGCCGGTGATCCAGTAATCACCGTCCTCGTCGCGGCGCGCACCGTCACCGGTGAAGTACATGCCGGGATAGGCCTTGAAATAGGTATCGATAAATCGCTGGTGATCACCGAATACGGTGCGCATCTGTCCCGGCCAGGGGTGTGTGATGACGAGACTGCCCTCGGCGGCACCTTCCTGGATATTGCCGTTCTGGTCGACAATCGCGGGGCTGACACCCAGGAAGGGTCGTGTCGCGGAACCGGGTTTCAGTCTCGTCGCTCCGGGAATGGGGGTGATCATGTGGCCACCGGTCTCGGTCTGCCACCAGGTATCGACGATGGGACAGCGGCCGTCACCGACGACATGGTAATACCACTCCCAGGCCTCCGGGTTGATGGGTTCACCGACCGTACCCAGCAGGCGCAGGCTTTCCCGCGAGGTCTTCGTGACCGGTTCATCGCCCATTCGCATCAGCGAGCGCAGTGCCGTCGGTGCCGTGTAGAAGGTGTTGACCTTGTGCTTGTCGCAGACCTGCCAGAAACGCGAGGCGTCCGGGTATGTCGGGACACCCTCGAATACCAGCGAGATGGCGCCGTTTGCCAGCGGTCCGTAGACGATATAGGTATGGCCGGTGATCCAGCCGACGTCGGCCGTGCACCAGTAGACGTCGCCGTCATGGTAGTCGAAGACATACTTGTGCGTGATGGCCGCATACAGCAGGTAACCGCCGGTGGTGTGCAGCACACCCTTGGGCTTGCCTGTGGAACCGGAGGTGTAGAGGATGAACAGCGGATCCTCTGCGTCCATGATCTCGGCGGGGCAGTCGGCAGATGCCGCCTGCATGGCTTCGTGGTACCAGACGTCGCGTCCGTCAAGCCAGGCGATATCGTTACCGGTATGCCTGACAGTGACAACTGTATGGACATTCGGGCAGGCCTCCAGCGCCTTGTCGACATTGGCCTTGAGGCCGATATGCTTGCTGCCGCGAACCGCCTCGTCCGATGTGATGACTGTCTGGCAGTCGGAGTCCAGCACACGGTCCTTGATGGACTCCGGGGAGAAGCCGCCGAACACCACCGAGTGCACGGCGCCGATGCGTGCACAGGCCAGCATGGCGTAGACCGCTTCCGGAATCATCGGCATGTAAATGCAGACACGGTCGCCTTTCCCGACATTGCGCGACTTGAGTACGTTGGCGAGACGACAGACCTGCTTGTGCAGTTCCCGGTAGGTGACATGCGCGTCGTCGGCGGGATCGTCACCTTCCCAGATCAGCGCGGTCTGGTCGCCGCGCGTCTCGAGATGACGGTCGACGCAGTTGTAGCACGCGTTGAGCCTGCCACCCTCGAACCAGCGGATGTGGCCCTTGTGATAGTCCCAGTCAAGCACCGTGTCCCAGGTCCTGTCCCAGTCAAGAAAGCGTTCCGCCTGCTCCGCCCAGAAACCCTGCGGGTCCTCGATGGAACGTGTATACATCGCCTGGTACTGCGCTTCATCCATGTGTGCATGCTCGGCAAACGCTGCCGGTATGTCATAGGTCTTGCCTTCAGACATGGGACTCCTCCTGTATATGTTCGGCCCGGCCTGGCCGGGTGTCCGGTCGATCATTATAGCGACCGGTCTGGTGGTGACCAGCGCTTTGCAGGTGGCTATGCCGGCGCTGCATCGTCCAGCCATGCCGCTGGTGCCGGCAGGCTGCGGCGCCGGGGGATTGAATCCGGTGCCCAGTGTGCAATGGCCCATTGCCAGAGCTCGTCGAGGCTCGCCTGCTGCGGCTCTTCCGGCAATGGCTGCCGCAGAAATTCCAGTGCGTCACGCAGGGTGGCAGTCGGGTTACCGGCCTCGATGTGGCGGGCACGGGTCTGCTTGCTGAGTTTCTCGCCGGCCAGATTTACCGCTACCGGCAGGTGGGTGTAATCCGGGCGGGCATAACCCAGCAACTGCTGCAGGTGTACCTGGCGCGGCGTGGAATCCAGCAGGTCGGCACCGCGCACGACATGGGTGATACCCTGTTCGGCGTCATCGACGACCACGGCGAGCTGGTAGGCCACGAGCCTGTCTGCCCGGCGCACGATGAAATCGCCGGTCTGTTCGTGCAGCGAATGCTGCAGACGACCCTGCAGCCGGTCATGCACGACAAGCGGGCTGTCATTCACCACGACACGCAGGGAACGCGCCTTGCGCCCCGGCGGCATGCCGTTGCGGCAGGTGCCGGGGTAGACGGGGCCGGCAACGCCGTGGACGGCACTGTCGGCAATTTCCCTGCGGCTGCAGGCACAGTCATACACGGCGCCGCAACGGTGCAGTGTCTCCAGCGCGGATTCGTAGTATGACTTGCGCCGGCTTTGATATACGACCGGCCCGTCCCATTGCATGCCGAACTGTTCGATGGTGCGCAGAATGGCCTCTGTCGCCCCCGGGACCTCGCGTGGCGGGTCGATGTCTTCGATGCGCACCAGCCATTCCCCGTGGTGATGCCGGGCATCCAGGTAGCTGCCCACGGCAGCGACCAGGGATCCGAAGTGCAGCGGTCCGGTCGGGGAGGGTGCGAACCGGCCGCGGTAGGTGTTTACCGCGGGCTGATCCCGGTGGTTCGTATCAGCGGTCATTGTCCGGTGGCGTCAGAAATAACAAAGCCGGCAGGCGCCGGCTTCGTGTAAATCAGGTAACGGGGTCTGTCCCCCGGTCATCCCATCTGTTTTTCCTTGATTTCGTCGAGTATTTTGCAGTCGATACAGAGTGTTGCCGTGGGTCGCGCCTCGAGGCGCTTGACGCCGATCTCCACGCCGCAGGCCTCGCAGTAGCCGTATTCATCATCCTCGAGGTTCTGCATGGCCTCCTCGATCTTCTTGATGAGCTTGCGTTCCCGGTCACGGGCGCGCAGTTCCATGCTGAATTCAGACTCCTGCGTCGCGCGGTCGTTCGGATCCGGGAAATTGGCGGCATCATCCTGCATGTGATGGACGGTGCGGTCGACTTCTTCCATGAGTTCCTTTTTCCAGGCCAGCAGGATATTGCGGAAATGCTCCACTTGCTGCTCGTTCATGTACTCCTCGCCCTTGTTTTCCCTGTAGGGAGCGATACCCGGTACCGGGCCGATCTGCGAGGCGGTCTTGCGCTTTACCGTACTGGTCTTTCTGGCCGCTGTCTTTTTCTTTGGCGCAGCCGTCTTTTTCTTTGGCGCAGCCGCCTTCTTCTTGCTGGCGGCTTTTTTAACCACCTTCTTTTTGGCGACGGATTTCTTTTTTGTCGTCGATTTCGCTTGCGCTGATTTCTTCTTGACAGCCATGTACACTATCCCCGGAAACAGTTCACTTCAGTAACTGTATCCAAATCAATCAATTAAGAGCTTGAATGTCGATGACATGCGGTATTTATTGACGGGCTTCCCACGTCAGGGGCGTTATTTATACGCCTCTCTGGCCATTAGTCAAGATTGAGCCATACGCGGCCGGCGAGCCGCAGCGGCCGACGCCGGAGATGTTGATACCCGCTTCCCCGGCGGCAATTTCACAGGGAATTCGTACACCATGAATGCACAACTCGAAGCACTGTTGTTTGACGTTGATGGCACGCTTGCCGATACCGAGGATTTTCACCGCCAGGCATTCAATGCGGCGTTTGCCGATGCGGGCCTGGACTGGTCATGGGACCAGGACCTGTACAAGGCGCTGCTTGCCGTCACCGGTGGCAGGGAACGCATTCGTTACTACCTCGACAGTTACCTGCCGGATGTTGTCATGGCGGATGCCGATATAGCCGGACTGCATGCACGCAAGACCGTGTTCTATACCGACATGCTGGCGGATGGTCGCGTGGTGCTGCGGCCGGGTGTCGAGCGCCTGATGCGGGAAGCGCTTGACGCGGGTTTGCGGCTGGGCATTGCAACCACCACCACGCCGGCAAATGTCACGGCCCTGCTGCAGCACAGCTTTGCCACTGACACCGGAGGCTGGTTTGATGTGATTGCCGCTGGCGGTATCGTGCCGCAGAAGAAGCCGGCGCCGGATATCTACCATTACGCCATGCAGAGCATGGCGGTTGCACCCGGGCAGTGCCTGGCTTTCGAGGATTCGGTCAATGGCCTGCTTTCATCCACCGCCGCGGGGCTGGTAACGCTGGTTACCGTCAACCCGTACACCCGCGACCAGGACTTTGACGGTGCGGCCGTGGTGCTCGACAGCCTTGGCGATCCCGGTCATCCATGTCACCGGCTAGCAGGTACACCGGTCCCCGGCGAGCTGGTTGATGTCGATTTTCTGCGCGAGTTGCACGCGCTGCACATGGCGAAATGGCGGACCGGTTCATGAAGCACCTTGCTGACCGCATGTCGTCCATACAGCCGTTTCACGTCATGGCGTTGCTGGCACGTGCCCGTGAGCTGGAAGCGGCCGGGCGCTCCATTGTTCACATGGAGATCGGTGAGCCGGATTTTGTGACCCCGCAACCGGTGATCGATGCCGGTATGCGGGCGCTGGCGGAAGGGCGGACACACTACACCCCCGCAGTCGGTCTGCCGGCGCTGCGTGAACGGATAGCGGCGTTCTACGCCGAGCGCTACAGCGTACCGGTTGCGCCGGAGCGGATTGTGATCACGCCCGGGGCCTCGGCCGCCCTGCAGCTGGTCATGGCGGTGCTGGTTAATCCAGGTGACGCCGTGCTGATGGCGGACCCCGGCTACCCCTGCAATCGCAATTTCGTCTACCTGCTGAACGGCGAGCCGCTGGGGATACCGGTTGATGCCGCCACGCAATACCAGCCGTCCGTGCAGCAGGTGCGCAACGCCTGGCGGGACCATGTCAGGGCACTGATGGTGGCCTCGCCATCCAACCCGACCGGAACGCTGCTCGAGCCTGACACCCTGCGTGCGCTGTATGCAGAGGTGGCGGCGCGTGAGGCCAGCCTGGTGGTCGACGAGATCTATCACGGACTGACCTACGATGCGCCGGCCGCAACGGCGCTGTCGGTGTCCGACGACATCTTCGTTATCAACAGTTTCTCGAAATATTTCGGCATGACCGGCTGGCGGCTGGGCTGGCTGGTGGCGCCGCCGGACGTGGTGCCGGAAATCGACAAGCTGGCGCAGAACCTGTTTCTTGCCGCGCCGACGCTGGCCCAGCATGCGGCGCTGACGGCATTCGAGCCGCAGAACATCGCCATCCTGGAGGAGCGCCGCGAGGCATTCCGGCTGCGCCGGGACTACCTGCTGCCGGCATTGCGCGAGCTGGGTTTCCATATTCCGACAACACCAGGAGGCGCCTTTTACCTGTATGCCGACTGCAGCCGTTTCACCGATGACAGCTACCGTTTCTCCCTGCAGTTGCTGGAAGAGGCGGGGGTTGCGATTACGCCGGGTATCGACTTTGGCCTCAATAGCCCGCAGCAGCATGTGCGGTTCGCCTATACAACGTCGCTGGAGAACCTGCAGGAGGGTGTGCGGCGGTTGCGGGATTTCCTGGGGCAGTAGCTGTTCGCAATGCCTTCAAACGTGCGTTGAAATGGAAAAACCTGTTTGCTGCAAGGGCGCAGGGCACGCAATGAAAAAATAACTGGCAAGAACACTGCATTTCTTGCCTTGCGGTATCTTTTTTGAACCTCGGCATCCCGCTGTGAACTCCCCGTGCATCTCCATGCGGCAAAGGGTCGCAGCGGAAATCGCTGGCAGATTGCCAATCGTCAAAGACACTTACCGGAAGTTTCACTAGAGTAAAGCTGAGTGCAGCGACAAGGAGGGCATGAATCATGAACAGGCGCAATCTTGTGAAATTAATGAGCGCGTTGACGCTGGCAGTCTTTGCCGGAGTGGCAGCGGCAGGTGGTCCCGGTGGTGGCGGCAAGGCCGGTGGTGGTGGCGCTGGCGCCAGCAGCAGCGGATCGGGCGGTTCGGGCATGATGCAGCAGGACAGCGGCCGGGGTGCCGGTGCAGGCATGCGTCAGGATCAGGGTAGTGGTGTCGAACAGGGCGCCAGCCAGGGCACGGACAGCGGTGACGCCAGTCAGTATCGTTACCGGCACCAGAACCAGAACCAGAACCAGTATCGCCAGGGTGGCGGCAAGGGTCAGGCGACCGAGTAAGGCGGTTCGCAAGTGATTCCGGATATGGCGACGCCGGACATGCCGGGGTCGCCATGACGTTTCGGGCAGGGCCCCATGATCGTGTCAGGCCTCGTCAACGGTCCCCCGGTGCTCCCTGACCCACATGGCCGTAGCGCCGGCAACGGAGGCCGGCATGGCGAAGAAATTGACCACCGGAATCATGGTCATCAGCAGCGAGCCGCCACCGAAGCCCCAGGACAGCAGGCGCCGCCGGTGCAGCCGTTTCCGCTGTTCGGCGAAATGCAGCGTATGGTTCCCCATGGGGTAGTCGATATATTCAACCGCCAGCATCCAGGCGCTGAACAGGACCCAGAGAAACGGTGCAGCCAGGTTGATGCCAGGGATCAGGAACAGGATGCCCAGCGGGATGGCGCGCAGGATGAAGTACAGCAGCTTGCGCAGCTCGGAAAACAGGCTGGGAATGATATCCTTCAGCACGGCCTGCCAGCCGCCGACATCGTCCATCGACTGTCCGGTCAGGTGCTTCTCCACGGCCTCGGCCAGCAGGCCGTTGAAGGGTGCGGCAAGCAGGTTGGTCAGCAGCGAGAAGGTATAGAAGACCAGCAGCACCGCGGTCAGCACGAACAGTGGCCACAGCAGGTAGCGCAGCCAGTCCAGCCAGGATGGCAGGTAACCCAGCAGCCACCCCAGCAGGACCTCCAGCCAGTGAACCCCGGCAACTATCGCCGTGGTAAACACTAGCGTGCTGATCAGCAGCGGGATGGCGACATAGCGCTTGAGTCCCGGCGCACGCATCAGGCGCAGGCCCTCGTGCAAGTAGCCGAAACCGTTAATCAGATCGTTCATGGGTAATTCCTGACTTTATTTCGATATAACCGCAGGGGCGCAGAGGGCGCAGGGAAAGTCATGCAAAATACAAGATCAGTTCACCGCAAAGGCGCAAGGGACGCGAAGTATAAAATAACTATTGAAAACCGCGTCATTCCCGCGAAGGCGGGAGTCTAATACAAACTGAAATTCGATGTTCATTGATCCCGCGCCTTTGTGGTGAGTTTTTATTCAATATCTTTTCTCTGCGCCCTCTGCGTCTCTGCGGTTTGTCCGGTTTGTTTGAATCCCTGCCTGGCCAGCAGGGCCGCGCCGTAGGCCGCCTGCTGGTGCCTTGCGGCCACCACCGGGACGCCGAGGGCCCTCTGGCGGATTTCCTGCCAGCCGGGATTGCCGGCGCCACCGCCGGTGGTGTGTACGCGGCTCGGGTAGGGCGCACCCAGCTGCTCCAGCAGGCGGTAGCCGCGCTGTTCGATGGCCGCGATACCCTCGAGGATGGCCTGGAAGAACACCGCGTCTTCCGGCGGGCGCGGCTGCAGCCGTGGCGGCAGTAACGGGTCGTTCTCCGGGAAACGTTCCCCCGCCGCCGGCAGGGGGTAGAAGTCCAGGCCGGTCGGGCAGGCTGGCTCGAGCTGGCCTGTGTAGGTGTCGATTTCCGCCGGGCTGAAATACTGTTTCAGAACGGCGCCGCCGCTGTTGGAGGCGCCGCCCGCCAGCCACAGGTCACCGAGTCGATGGCTGTAGATGCCGTAGCGCGGCTCGAACACCGGCCTGTCGGTATAGATCTTCAGCACCAGCGTGCTGCCCAGTGACGTCACTGCCTCGCCCGGCACGGCCCCGGTGGCGAGGAATGCGGCCGTGCTGTCGGTAGTGCCACTGACGATCCGGGTCGTGCCGGTGGTGAAGCCCCAGCGCCGGCACCACTCCCCGGCGAGGGTGCCGATGGCCCGGCCAGGCGGCACGACCCCGGGCAGCAGCCGGCGGTTGACGCCAAGCGCGTCGAGCCAGTCCGGCCAGCGGCGTTCGACCGGGTCGTAGCCGAGTTTCAGGGCGTTGTTCTCGTCGGTCAGGCCGAATTGCCCGGACAGGCGGCCGAGCAGCCAGTCGGCCTGGTGCATGACATGGCGTGCCTTTTCTGTCCGGCCGCCGGCCTGCAGGTACAGCAGCTTGGCCAGCCCCGAACTGGCGCCATGTGCGCCGCTGGTTGCGGGCGCGACGCCGGCGATGCGCACGGCCTCGGCCGTCGAGCGGGCGTCGTTGTACATGAGTGCCGGGGCCAGCGGTGTGCCGTTCGCCGTGCAACACAGCAGGGTGGACGATGTGCCATCGAGGCTGATGGCGGCGATGCGGGATGCCGGGGTGGTTCGCGTCAGCTCATCCAGCAGCCGGCACAGGCCCTGCCACCAGAGCTCTGCGTCCTGTTCACTGCTGCCGGCACGGGCAACGGGGGCGGGCAGGTCGACCGCCGCTTGCGCGCGAATGTCGGCCCGGTCATCAATGACACAGGCGCGGCAGCCGGAGGTGCCGACGTCGATGCCCAGATACTGCTTCACAGGCATGGCCAGAGAAAGGGCCGGCATGCCCCTGGAATCAGGCAGGCATGAAGTGAATTGGCAAGCAGCCGGTGCAAAACCTGAATTTGAATATTAGCCACGGAAACACACTGAAAAACACGCAATAGTGCATGTAATACCCATTGATTTCCGTGTTCTTCCGTGGCTAATGCGATTATTGATCGGGCGATTGAGACAGGCGCCATTGCCGCCCCTCCGCCAGCCCTATTTCAGCTCCACGGCGGGGGGCGGTGTCCAGCCGTCACGGCGATGCTCGACCACGACATCGGTGTAGACGCCGCCGCGGACGTTGAATTCCGCCCGCAGGCGCATGAACCGCGGCTGGCAGGCTGCGACCAGGTCGTCAAGGATGCGGTTGGTCACGGCCTCGTGGAAGGCGCCCTCGTCGCGGAATGACCAGATGTAAAGCTTGAGGGACTTCAGCTCGACGCACAGCGTATCCGGTACGTATTCCAGGTACAGGGTGGCGAAGTCGGGCTGGCCGGTTTTCGGGCACAGACAGGTGAATTCCGGTACCCGGATACGGATGGTGTAGTCGCGCTCCGGGGTCGGGTTGGCGAACGTCTCGAGATCCTTGCTGGGCTGTGTCGACATGGCGATGAAGATACTCGACACAAGATGCTGTGTGCAAGCCGGCACTGTTCACAAATGGTTGTATAGAAGCCGGCATTTGAGTACATTAGCCGTCCATGCGGCTAACCAAGATCAAGCTGGCAGGGTTCAAGTCCTTCGTAGATCCGACCACGATCTACATTCCCAGTAAACTCGTCGGCGTTGTCGGTCCGAACGGTTGTGGCAAGTCGAATATTATCGACGCCGTGCGCTGGGTCATGGGCGAATCCTCTGCCAAGCACCTGCGCGGCGACTCCATGGCGGACGTCATCTTCAATGGCTCGACGTCGCGCAAGCCGGTCGGCCATGCCAGCATCGAACTCGCCTTCGATAACAGCGATGGCACCATCACCGGCCAGTATGCCGGATACAACGAAATTGCCATCCGCCGCCAGGTCTCCCGCGACGGCACATCCGTCTATTTCCTCAACGGCACCCGGTGCCGCCGCCGCGATATCACCGATATTTTTCTCGGTACCGGTCTCGGGCCACGCAGCTATTCCATTATCGAGCAGGGCATGATCTCCCGCCTGATCGAGGCGAAGCCGGAGGACCTGCGGGTATTCCTGGAGGAGGCGGCCGGCATCTCCAAGTACAAGGAGCGGCGCCGCGAGACCGAAAACCGCATCAAGCACACCCGCGAGAACCTCGATCGTCTGAATGATCTGCTCGAGGAGATCGACAAGCAGCTCGACAAGCTGAAACGGCAGTCGCGTGCCGCCGAGCGCTACAAGGAACTCAAGGAAGAGGAACGCCAGGTCAAGGCGGAACTGCTGGCCCTGCGCTACAGCACGCTGCACGGGGACTGCAGTGGCCGCGAAAAGCAGATTCGCGAGCTGGAGATGGCCATGGAGGCCGGGCTGGCCGCGCAGCGCGCGGTCGAGGCCGAACTGGAAAAGCTGCGGGAAGAGCTGACCGTGGCCAACGAGGCCTTCAATACCGTGCAGGGCGATTACTACCGGCTCGGCGCAGATGTGGCGCGTATCGAGCAGGCGATACAGCACAGCAAGGAATCGCGCCAGCAACAACAACAGGAACTGGCGCGCGCCGAACAGACGCTGGGGGAAATCGGGGAGCACATCGATCGCGATGGCAAGCGGCTGGAGCAGCTGGCACAGGATATCAGTGCCATCGAGCCGGAACTGCTGTCGATACAGGGGCAGGCGGAGGAATCCGCGGCCGTGCTGCAGGCCGCCGAGCAGGCCATGCAGGACTGGCGCGAGGAGTGGGAGGAGTTCAACCGGCGCTCGGCAGAGCGTTCCCAGTCGGTGCAGGTAGAGCGCACGCGGCTGGATCACCTGGAGCGCCAGGTGCGGCAGCTGGATGAGCGGCTGCAGCGCATGGGCCAGGAACAGCAGAACCTGGAGAATGACGCGCCGGCTGACGAAGTCGACCGGCTGATCCGCAGTGCGTCCGAACAGGAGGAGCTGGCCGCCGCCAAGCAATCGCTGCTGATGGCCGCCGGGCAGCGTATCAGCGAAATCCGTTCGGGCATTGACCTGCGCGAGCAGGAAACGGTCGCCCTGCAGACTACCCATCACGACCTGCGCGGTCAGCTGGCCTCACTGCAGACCCTGCAGCAGGCCGCTCTCGGCCAGCGTTCGGCCGCGGTTGCCGGCTGGCTCGATGCCCAGGGGCTGACGGATGCGCCGCGCCTGGCACAGGAAATCGAGGTCGAGAACGGCTGGGAACATGCGGTTGAGACCGTGCTTGGTCTGTACCTGGAGGCCGTCTGCGTTGACGGCTTCCAGAACGCAGAGCAGATGCTCAGCGGATTCGAACAGGGCGCGGTAGCGCTGTTTGACACCCGCGCCGGCATCGTCGCCACCCCGGGGAACAGTGCGCTGACCCCGCTCACGGACAAGATCCGCTCGCCCTGGTCCATGGGGGCGCTGCTCGACAACGTCTATGCCGCAGATTCGCTCTCCGGGGCGCTGGCCATGGCCGGTTCGCTGTCGGCCAGGGAGTCGGTCGTCACGCGGGATGGTATCTGGATCGGGCAGGGCTGGCTGCGGGTGGCCCGCGACGCCGACGAGAAGGCGGGCGTGCTGCAGCGTGAACGCGAGATCGGCCAGCTGCAGGACGAAATCGCAGCCCAGGCAAGCCAGCTTGATTCCCTGCGCGCGGATACGGCAGCGGCACGCGAGCAACTGGTGGCTGTCGAGCAGGAACGCGACCAGTTACAGAATGACTACAACGAGGCGCATCGCCACGCCAGCGAACTGCAGTCTGAACTGGCTGCCTGCCGCTCCCGGCTGGAGCATCACCGCAGCCGCAGCCAGAACGTGCGCATGGAAACCGAGGAGCTGCGCGTCCAGAAGTCCAGGGAAGAGGAAGAATTCGCTACGGCCAGGGCCCGGCTTGACGAGGCACTGGCCGGGATCGAGGTGCTCACGGCCGAGCGCGAGGAGCGGACCCGGCGCCAGCAGAGCCTGACCATGGAGCTGGACGCGGCACGCGCGCAGTCCCGCAATGCACAGCAGGCCATGCATGAGCTGGCGCTGCGCGCCGAGTCCCTGCGCACGGCCCGGGACGCGACGGCTGAAAACCTCGAGCGCATGCGTGAGCAGACCCGGCAGCTGGCCGGTCGCCGCGACGAGCTGACCGGCATCCTGTCGCATGGCGACACGCCCATCGTCGAACTCGAGGCGCAGCTTGGCCACATGCTGACGCAACGGGCGGAGGTCGAGGCCAGGCTGGCAGCGGCGCGCAAGCGGGTCGAGGATATCGAGCACAGCGTGCGCGAGCATGATCAGGACCGGGTCCGCAAGGAGCGCGCCGTGGCCAGCCAGCGTGAGCAGGTCGAACACGACCGCATGGCCTGGCAGGAAATCAAGGTGCGCAGCGACACGCTGCTGGAGCAGATCAACGAGTCCGGCTTTGACCATGAAAAGCTGCTTGAGGAACTGGAAGAGGGTGCCACGGTGGAGGTCTGGGCCGAGCAGGCGGAAACCCTGGAGAAACGCATCCAGCGGCTCGGGCCGATCAATCTCGCGGCGATCGACGAATTCGAGGAAGAATCCAAGCGCAAGGTCTACCTGGATGCGCAGCATGCCGACCTCACGGAGGCCCTGCAGACGCTGGAAACGGCCATAGCCAAGATCGACAAGGAAACCCGCGATCGCTTCAAGGAGACCTTTGACCTGGTCAACAGCGGCTTGCAGGAGCGCTTCCCGCGGCTGTTCGGCGGCGGCCACGCCTACATGGAGCTGACCGGTGATGATCTGCTGGACACCGGGGTTACCGTGATGGCCCGCCCGCCGGGCAAGCGCAACAGCACCATCCACCTGCTGTCCGGCGGTGAAAAGGCGCTGACGGCGATCGCCCTGGTGTTTTCGATCTTCGAACTCAACCCCTCGCCGTTCTGCATGCTGGACGAGGTGGATGCGCCGCTGGACGATGCCAATGTCGGCCGATACTGCGATATGGTGCGGGAGATGTCCGAGCAGGTGCAGTTTATCTTCATCACCCACAACAAGATCACCATGGAGATGGCCAACCAGCTGACCGGTGTCACCATGAACGAGCCGGGCGTGTCGCGCCTGGTGGCGGTCGATATCGATGCGGCGGTAGAGATGGCGGCGATGTAGCCGTGTTAAGCTATGTGGTCCTGATCAGTTACTGACGGTATCTTTGTTAACATGGAGAATATTCGCTGGATTCTGCTGCTTGCAGGCTTTGTCATCGTGCTTGGCATCTACCTGTTCGGCCGTTACCACACCGCCGAGGATGAGGAGCGGGAGCAGGCAGAGCGCCCGTCGACACGTCCGGGCCGTGATATCGATCCCCTGTTTGACCAGCCTGACGACAACGAGGCGGTCGAGGCCGAGCTGGAGCGGCTGGAGCAACTGATTTCAGAGGATTCCGGGATACAGCCGGCTGCTGCGGCGGACGAACCGGAAACCTCGAAGACGCCGCTGCCGGAGCCGGACAAGGTCGTGACCCTGTTCGTGCTGGCGCCTACCGGTGTTCCCTTTCCCGGTTCGTTTATCTTCGAGGCCATGGAGACGGCCGGCCTGCAGTTCGGCGACATGGAAATTTTCCACTGCATCGACAGGCAGAGGGGCAGTGAGCAGCCGCTGTTCTCGGTCGCCAACATGGTCGAGCCCGGCACCTTCGACCTGTCTGCGATGGCGACCTTCACCACCAGTGGACTGGTGCTGTTCCTGCAGCTGCCGGGGCCGGCCGACCCCGTGAAGGCCTTTGACCGGATGGTGGATGCCGCGCGCTCGCTGGCTGACGGCCTGGGCGGGACGGTCTGTGATGCCACCCGCAGCGCACTCACCAACCAGACCATCGGTCACATGCGCGAGGACGTGATCGATTACCAGCTCAGGCAGCGGGTGGCCAAGACGGCCTCATGAGCGTCCCGCAAGCGGCACGCCGGCGCGCCGCAGAACTGCATTCCGAACTTCACGAACACAACTACCGTTATTACGTACTCGACGACCCGGTCATCAGCGACGCCGAGTACGACCGCCTGCTGCGCGAGCTGCAGGACCTCGAGAGGCAACACCCCGAGCTGGTCACGGCGGATTCCCCCACACAGCGCGTCGGCGCGGCACCGTCAAAGAGCTTCGGCGAGGTGCGGCATGCCCTGCGCATGCTGTCGCTGGACAATGCCTTCAGCGACGAGGAGCTGGGCGAGTTCGACCGGCGCGTGCGCGAGCGTCTTGGCGTCGATTCGGTCGAATATGCGGCCGAACCGAAACTCGACGGCGTGGCCGTGAGCATGCTGTATGAGTCGGGCGTGCTGGTGCGTGCTGCGACCCGTGGCGACGGCGTGACCGGCGAGGACATTACCGCCAACGTGCGCACGGTGGCCGGTGTGCCGTTGCGGCTCGAGGGCGGCGGCATACCACCGCTACTCGAGGTGCGTGGCGAGATTTATCTCTCGCACAGGGGGTTTGCGGCACTCAATGCACAGGCACTCGAAAGCGGTCAGAAAACCTTCGTCAACCCGCGCAATGCGGCGGCCGGCAGCCTGCGCCAGCTGGACCCGAAAGTCACGGCATCGCGGCCGCTGGAGATCTACTGCTACGGTGTCGGCAAGGTCGAGGGTGGCCGCCTGCCGGACCGGCACAGCGATGTGCTGGAGCAGCTGCGTGACTGGCGCCTGCGGGTCTATGACGGTATCGAACGCGTTACCGGCATTGACGGCTGTATTGCCTATTACAACAGTCTCGGCGAGGCGCGAGGCAGCCTGCCGTTTGATATCGACGGGGTGGTCTTCAAGGTCGACCGGCTGGACCAGCAGGCGACGCTGGGCTTTGTTTCCCGGGCGCCGCGCTGGGCGATTGCACGCAAGTTCCCGGCGCAGGAGGAGCAGACCACGGTGCTGGGGATCGACGTGCAGGTCGGACGCACCGGTGCGCTGACGCCGGTGGCGCGTCTGGAGCCGGTATTCGTCGGTGGCGTTACCGTCACCAACGCCACCCTGCACAATGCCGACGAGGTTCAGCGCAAGGATGTGCGCAGCGGCGATACCGTGATCATCCGGCGCGCCGGCGATGTTATCCCGGAGGTGGTACGCGTCATCCGGGAGAAACGGGCCAGGGGGGCGCGCAGTTTCAAAATGCCGACGACATGTCCGGAGTGCGGCTCGGCGGTCGAGCGCGTCGAGGGCGAGGCCGTGGCACGCTGCACCGGTGGCCTGTTCTGCCCGGCACAGCGCAAGGAGGCCATCAAGCATTTCGCCTCGCGCCGCGCCATGGACATCGACGGCCTCGGCGACAGGCTGGTCGAACAGCTTGTCGAGCGTGGCCTGGTCACGGATGTCAGCGACCTGTATGGCCTGACGATCGATGATATTGCCGGTCTCGAGCGCATGGCCGAAAAATCTGCCGGCAATCTCGTCAGTGCGCTTGAAAAGAGCAAGAACACCACACTGGAACGGTTTATCTATGCGCTTGGCATACGCGAGGTCGGCGAGGCGACGGCTCGGGTGCTGGCACAGGCATTCGGTGAACTCGACCCGCTCATGCGGGCCGATGTCGCGGCCTTGCAGGATGTGCGCGATGTCGGACCCGTGGTCGCGCAGCACATTGCCGGTTTCTTCGCGGAGCGGCATAACCGTGACGTGATTGGCAAACTGCTGGATGCCGGCGTGCACTGGCAGGCGGTCGAGCGGCCGCGGCAGCAACCGCTGGCAGGCAAGACCTTTGTGATCACCGGCACGCTGTCCATGCCGCGCAGCGAACTGAAGGCCAGACTGCAGGCGGCCGGTGCAAAGGTCGCGGGCAGTGTGTCAGGCAAGACCGATTATGTGGTGGCGGGGGAGAATGCCGGTTCGAAACTGGACAAGGCAAACGGGCTCGGGGTGGCCGTGCTGAGCGAGGCGGACTGCCTGGCGATGCTTCGGCCATGAACCGCCGGCAGCGCCGGCTTGCTGCCTGAGCGGGAGCGCGACGCTCTGGCGATTGTATTACATATCATCAAAGGCACTGCATGCACTATACGAAGATGATGGGCGTCGCTGCGCCGGAGCTGGAATGGGTTCCGTCGCCGACCTATGTCCTGCGGCGCGCCGCCATACTCGACTGGCTGAAAGGCTATGCCCCGGGGACGGTGCTGGAGATGGGCTGCGGGCCGGGTGCCCTGCTGCACGAGCTGGCGCGCAGGGGGTTTGACGGGATAGGAGTCGAGCTGTCGCCAGGGTCGCGCAGGGTGGCCGAGCAGCTGGTGGGCGGGTTGAAGGAAATCCAGATCCGGGAGCGTTTGCCGACACAGGGTCAAGGGACCTTTGACTACCTGTTCTCTTTTGAGGTACTGGAGCATATCGAGGATGATATCGCAGCACTCAGGGAGTGGCTGGAGTATCTCAGGCCGGGCGGCATCGTGTTTATCTCGGTCCCGGCGCACCGCTCGAAGTGGAACGTTACCGACCTGTTTGCCGGGCATTTCAGGCGCTACGAAAGGGATGAGGTGCTGTCGCTGCTGGAGCAGGCAGGCCTCGAGCTGGTGCGAATCGGCACCTATGGATGGCCGGTGTCCCGGTTGATCGAGAAGCTGCGGGTGCGGGCGAAGGAAAAAGAGCTGAAGAACAGCGGGCTGGACCCGGATGCCATTAGCGTCGGTGATCCGGAACTGACAAAGTCCAGCGGCGTGGAGCGGGGGCTGGTGACGCGGCTGTACAGGATATACGGCAGCCTCCCGGGCAGGATGTTTTTCCGGCTCGCAGCGCTGGCTCAACGGCTGTTCTACAGGACGCCACTGGGTATCTCGTTCATCGCCGTGGCACGCAAGCCCGGGTGACAGCCAATGTGTCAGGAGTGAATTCGTGAAGGATCGCCCGCCGGTGAAAAATGTCCTGATTGTCAATCAGCATGGCGAGAACCGTGGCGACGAGGCAGCCATGCGGGCCATGCTCGACGGGCTGGAGACCGCCCTCGGCGGGGCCCGTTACACGCTGATTGTGCAGTTCCAGGACACCTCACTGCAGCTGCCCTTCAGGGAGGAGGTGACGCTGCTGCACATGAAAATGCCCTACAGTCACTTCCTCGGCCTGGTGCTGTATGCGGGTTTCAGGCGCCTGGGGCTGCGACTGCCCGTCCTGCTGACGGCCGACACCCGAAGGATCATCCGGTCATACGAGCAGGCGGATATGGTGATGTCTGCGCCGGGCGGTCCCTATTTCGGCGATATCTATTACCGGCACGAGATCGTGCACTGGTTCTATGTCTGGCTGGCCTGCCTCTACAAAAAACCGCTGTTCCTGTATGCGCCCTCGGCCGGGCCTTTCCGGATCCGCTGGCTGAATGCCGTTCGTCGCCGCCTGTTCAGGAAATTCGACGTGCTGTGCGTGCGCGAGGAAATATCGCGGGATCACCTGGTGAAGCTGCTCGGCGGGGATGTGCGTGTCACCGTGACGGCGGACTCGGCCATACAGCAGTACATCGAGCCCGGCAGGCGCGCCGACTTTTTCACGGGCGCCAGGGCCGGGCTCGCGGATAAAACGCTCGTCGCCGTGTCCGCGATCCAGTACCGGTTTCCGGGCGAGAAGGCCCCGGCAGCCGCGCAGGCGCGCTACACGGAGATCCTGGTCCAGTGCCTGCATCACCTTGCCGGAAAGGCAGACTGTCATTTCCTTTTCATACCGCAGCTGTACGGGGCCGCGCACAGCGACGTGCCCTATCTCGAGGCGCTCGCCGGCCGGCTGCCGGAGCATGCCAGCTTCGAGATTGTCGACCAGACATACGATTCGGACATGCAAAGACGGATCTTCGGCATGGCCGATCTGTGCATTGCCAGCCGCTACCACCCGCAGATTTTCGCGGCAACCGCCGGTGTCCCGGGGATCTGCATCTACTATGAGCACAAGGCGCAGGGTTTCATGTCGTTTCTCGGCCTGGATGACTTCGCCTTCGATATACGGAACCTGGACGCTGCCAGCATGTGCAGCAAACTCGACGAGGTGCTCGGGCGCCATGACCAGCTGGTCGCGCATATCAATGCGAGGATCGGGGGCCTACGGGAACGCTCGGCGAAGACGAGTCAGCTGGCCGCGGAACTGGTCAGGCAGACCGGCGCGGTGAACTGAAGAATGCGCGGTCTGCCTTCTGGCAGGTGCCCGCTTCGGCTGTAACAGCCATATAGGGAAGAGAGCATGAACATCTTTTTTGGCGCCGTATCACTCGCGCAGGCAGGACAATTCGAGGACATGCGCGCAGCCGTGGAGAAGCTGTTTGCATTCCCCGCCAGCGTGCTTGCCGGGACTGACGGGGCCATGCCCTGCGGCTATATCAGTGATGGCGGGGTCGTGCTTGGCAAGGCAGCGGAAGGCGACGACTATCTTGTCTACCTGGGTTTTCTGCAGCGACCGCTGCCTGGCTGGGATGCCGGATCTCCCGTAGACGACCCGGACCATACGGCGGCGTACCTGCTCTCGAGATACCGCGAGCACGGCGCAGGATTTCTTGAAGGGGTCCACGGCCAGTATGCCCTTGCGATCCACGACGGCTCGGCCTCGAGACTGATGCTTGCCTGTGACCCCGGCGGCTACCGGCGGCTGTTCTATCGATACCGGCACGGAAAGCTTGTCTATGGCACAAGCCTGGCCGCGTTGTCTGCCGGTGCCGGCCTGGCTATTGATCGCTCCATGGAAGACTTCCTGCTGGGTTTCGAATTCCTGCCCTGGAACAGGACGGTTTACGACGGTGTCAGCTCCCTTGCTGCCGGGACGCTGCTCGAGTTCTCGGCTGACGGGCTGACAACGCGGCAGCTTGCGGCCCCGGCGCCGTCCGGCAGCAAAATGACCGCAGCCGACGAGGATGCGGTTATCGCGTCACTGGAAGAGGAGTTCATGGGAACGGTGGAGCAGCTGTGCCCCACGGACAAGCGGGTGGCGGTGCTGCTGGGTGGGTTCGATTCGGCGCTGATTGCGGCCGCCCTGGTCAGGCTGGGCAAGAAGGTCGAGACCTTTACCTTCAGGTATGCCGACGAACGCTTCAACCAGGCATATACCGATAGGCTGGCCGGGCATCTCGGGACCACCCATACCTGGGTCGATATCGGCCCTGAGGAACTTGGCAAGACCATCCCGGACTATGCACTGCTGTTCAACCAGCCTGTCGGGCAGATGCACTATGTCCTGCATACCGCCCTTGCATGCTCGGCCATCAGGCAGAAGGGCTACCTGCACTGCCTGACCGGGGATGGCTGCGACGAGGTCTTCCTGGGTTACCCCACCGTGCACAGGCGCGCCCAGCTGTTCAACCGGCTGGGGCACTTGCCCGAACCGGCGGTATCGGCGCTGCTGTACCTGTTTCATGGTTACTTTTTCGAAAAGCGGCTCGGTCATGTGTACCGTCTCGGGAGAAACTTCATCACTATCCTGGGCCGAAAGATGCCGGTCAGGAACCACATCTGCCACAGGGTGTTCGACGGCATCAGTCTGGGCCGGTTGCGGACGGGGGCGGCGCCAGCTCAGGAAAAAGACATCGAGCAGATGCTGCAGGAACTTGCGGCGGGGCTGGAAAACATGAGTTCAGTCAGACTGGCGTATCACGGCAAGTCGATGGTCGGACTGAACCGGAACAAGGTCGAGGGCTGTTCCGCCTTCTCCGGGCTGAGTCTGCAGTCACCCTTCCAGCACCGCAACCTCACGCGGTTTGCCAGGAGCCTGCCGGATGCGCTGTTACGCCCGGAGAAAAAGACCCGCTCCGCCGTTACAGGAAAATACGTTCTCATGAAAATGGCGCAGAGGAGCGGGTTGCTGCCGGCCGAGATCATTTACCAGAAAAAGGCCTCGCCGGTGACGGCACCGGTGGATTACTGGTACATGGACAGCCTGAAAGCCGTGATGCTCGATGCGGTACGGGATTTGCCCTTTGAGTATGATCCGGAATACGTCGAGGACCTGCTGCGGCACAAGCTGGCCGAGGACGTGTTCAGAAAGCATGTCGGTATCGGCCATTATGCATCGCACGCCATAAGCCTGCTGGCAAGTTATGCGTCCTTTGCGCGCTACGGCAATACGGGGGACATTCATGGCGGCGTTTCCGGCAAGTAGTCATCCGGCTGGCTGTGATGTCGTATGCCCCTGCGCAAAACGGACTGTGCTGATGCCGCACTGCCGGCTGCAGGAAAAATGAAAAAAATCATCTTCAGCACACTGCGCGGCCTGCTTTCCCTGGCGCTTGTCGCCTGGCTCGGCTACTACCTGTATGCGAACTGGGACCTGTTCAGTGCCTCCGCGGACGTCTCCCGTTACCACCTTGCCGCGCTTGCTGTCTGTATCCTGGCAACCTGGGTCATCAACTCGCTGCAGGTCCTGCTGCTGCTGCGCATGGAGCATATCCATGTCGGGTTCTGGGAGAACCTGCTGGTACAGACGGCGACCCTGCTGGCCAATTACGTGCCGATGCGGATCGGCACGATTCTTCGTTTCCGGTATTTCAAGAAGGTGCATGGTCTGGAGTACACGCGACTCGGCGGGATCGCCGGACTCCGGTTGCTGATTCTCGTCTCCGCCACGGGCCTGCTGGGTACGGTCGGCCTGCTGGGGTACTGGCTGTCGGGTGACCTGCTGGTGAACAGGCTCCTGTGGGTGCTGTTCCTCGGCATGCTCTGCGTGCCCGCGGCAACGTACCTGCTTGCTATTCGCCGTTTCCGTCTGCCCGGGGGCCGGACAGGCGTCGTGCTGGGCCTGTTCCTGTCCGGGTTTGTCAGCATACGGCAGCAGCCGCGGGTTGCCTGGTTCGTTCTGGGGCTGCTGCTGTGCCAGTTTGTCCTGCTGGCCATCAGGCTTTATATCAGCTTCGATGCGCTGCAGGTGCAGTTGTCGCCCTGGGTGCTGTTGTTGCTTGCGCCAACGGCCACGCTGTTTGCCTTTCTGACAATCACGCCGGGCAACCTCGGGCTGCGGGAGTGGGTAATCGGCGTGCTCTCGCTGGCCGCGGGCTATCAGTTCGACGGCGCGGTGTTTGCCGGGGTGATTGACCGTGCGGTACTGATGGGCTGCACCTTCGCCTTCGGTGCGGTCGGGCTGGTATACCTGCAGCTGCGGTTGAACAGGGCGGGGCGCGGGAACCAGACCGCGGTTGCCGGCCGGCCATGAACTGATCGCTGTTGCCGGGCAGAGGCCGGTTACCATGTCAACAGACCAGATTATCCTGTTCGTGCTGCTGGTGTTTGTGTTCGCCTTTCTGATCTGGGGGCGATACCGGTATGACCTGGTTGCCTTTGTCGCCCTGGTCTGTGCGCTGATCCTCGGTGTGGTCCCGGAGGACCAGGCCTTTTCGGGTTTTGGTCACCCGGCAACCATCATCATTGCGCTGGTGCTGATCGTCAGCAAGGGGCTTTCCAGTTCCGGGGCGGTGGAACTGCTGGCGAAACAGGTCAGCCGTTTCTCCGGTTCACTGCAGGGCCACATTGCCGCCATGGCGGGCATCGGCGCCGGCCTGTCCGCGGTCATGAACAATGTGGCGGCCCTGGCGATGCTGATGCCGGTAGACATGCAGGCGGCGACGAAGGCAAAACGCAGTCCGGCCCTGACGCTGATGCCGCTGTCGTTCGCCACCATCCTCGGCGGGCTGATCACGCTGATCGGCACGCCGCCCAACATCATCATTGCCGGGTTCCGGCAGACCTCCCAGGGCGCGCCATTCCACATGTTCGACTTCGCACCCGTGGGTCTTGCCTGTGCGGCCGTCGGCGTGCTGTTTGTCGCCCTGGTCGGCTGGCGGCTGCTGCCGGAGTCTGCCCGGGAAAACACGTCTGTCGAGAACCTGCTGGACGTCAGCGGTTACATCGCCGAACTGCATGTGCCCGAGGTTTCGCCGGCCATTGACCAGCGGGTGCGGGACCTCGATGCGGTAGCCGAGGACAACGACGTGGCGGTGCTCGGGCTGATTCGCCAGGGCAGGCGTCTGCCGGGACAGGCACGGCTGGCGGAGATACGCGCCGGTGACATGCTCGTGGTCGAGGCGGCACCCGCGGCCCTGGATGCGTTTGTCGGTGCCCTGAAGCTGGATTACCGGCATGATGAGCGTGAGGCCAGCCTGTCCGGCAGCGAGGACATGTCCCTGATCGAGGTGGTGGTCCCGGCCGGGGCGCGGATCGAGTCCCGTTCGATGCACTCGCTGCGCCTGCAGTATCGCCACGGGGTGACGCTGCTGGGCGTTTCCAGAATGGGCCGGCAGTTCCGCGAGCGCGTGCGCCACCTCGAGCTCCGGGCGGGTGACGTACTGCTGCTGTACGGTCCAAACGATGTGTTGCCCGAGATCAGCGGCTGGCTGGGAACCCTGCCGCTTGCCGGTCGTGACCTGGACCTGGTGCAGCGACACAAGGCGTGGCTGGCGACGGCTATCTTTGCGGTGGCCATCGCGCTTGCCAGCCTGGGGGTGCTGTACCTGCCGGTTGCGCTGGCGGCCGTGGTCGCCATCTACGTGCTGGCGAACATTATCCCGGCCCGGCATGTCTACGAGTCGGTCGAATGGCCGGTGATCGTGCTGCTCGGCTCGATGATTCCCATTGGCGCGGCACTGGAAGCGACCGGTGGAACGGCGCTGATTGGCGGGCTGATTACCTCGCTTGGTGACGGCTATTCACCGGTACTGGTACTGGTGCTGCTGATGGTGATCACCATGACACTGTCGGATGTCATGAACAACACGGCCACCGCGGTTATCGCGGCACCGATCGCGGTGGACATCGCCGCTCGCCTGAACGTGAATCCCGATCCGTTTCTGATGGCAGTGGCCGTCGCGGCATCCTGTGCCTTCCTCACTCCCATTGGCCACAAGAACAACACCCTGATCATGGGGCCGGGTGGCTACCGGTTTGGTGACTACTGGCGCATGGGATTGCCGCTGGAGTTGCTGGTCATTCTTGTGGCGGTGCCGATGATTCTGTGGGTCTGGCCGTTCCAGGCGGGCGGCTGAATCCCTGCCGGAAGCCGTGGTCGGTGGCAGGTGCCGTGCCTGCGCCGTCAGCAGGGCCGGCCGTATACCTGCACGCGGCTTTCTTCTAGTATTAGTCAGTCAGGGTGCAGGGACCCTGTCTCGCAAAGTGGATCACAAAATAACTGTAACTATTTGAATAAAATAATTAATTAATGAATTTTTTCGCGAAACGCCGTGCCTGTGCTGGGCGGTGACGCTGTGGTGCGTGCCCGGACTGCTGCACCGGCATGGCGTGCGTGACAAGAACTACCCGCTCATCCAGTGACGCAAGGCAGGTGTGCGATGATCAAGCCCTTCAAGGTAAACATGCTCACCGGCCTGGTGATGAGCATCGTCCTGCTCGGCGTCATCGGCGCGGCCATGACGCTGGTAACAACCGGCGTCTACCGAGACCTTACCTTTGACTTCCAGCGCGACTACATGACCCAGCTGCTGTCGATGCGGGCAAGGGACATCCTCGATGAACAGTCGGCCGATGCCGCCAGGCTGGGCCTGAGGATCCAGGCGATGGACAGCTTCCGCCAGGCCTTTGTCTCTGACAACACCGGGTTGCTGCATGCCGAACTGGAAGGCCAGTTCCGGCAGGGTACTGTGACCGCCGATGTCGTCAAGCTGTATGTCTTCGGCAAGGTGTTCGGGCTGATGGCGAGCGCGACACGCGGTTCATCGGCACCCGACACGTCAGTGGTGATTTGTCCGGAACTCGTTACCACGGCCAGCGGCCGTGAGGGTGCCGGGCGGCTCAAGCCGCTAGCCGGCCTGTGCCGCTTCAGGGGCAGGCCCTACCAGGTCGTTATTGTGCCGGTTGGCAGCCTGCAGCCTGCCGGTTACCTGATGCTGGTCTCCGACCCGGTGCCGGCACTGTCGGCGATTGACGCCCTGCTTCAGATGCCGGTGGTGCTGGATACACCGGCGGGGGAGTCGCTGTACCGCAGCACTGACTGGCAGGAGGCGATTGCCGGCAATGCCGTGGTTTCCGACTACCTGGTTACTGCCAGCGATGCAGTGCCGGTGCTGAGGATAACCGCGGCACGCAATGCCGACAGCCTGGTCGCCAAGCTTGACCGCACCAACACCTGGCTGCTTGCGGTTGTCGCCGTGGTTATCCTGCTGGTCGTGTTGACGGCGCTCTGGTTCCTGCGCAACTCCGTGTTCAAGCCGCTGCGCGAGCTCAGTTTCCAGCTGCGGGAAGGGCGGCTCGACCGGGCCAGCCGGCCGGCATCACCGGAGGCGTCCAGGGTGCCAGTGAGTTTCCATGCCCTGGGCGAGCTGTACGAAACACTGCGTGACATGGCCATCCGCGATCCGCTGACCCGGACCTATAACCGCGCCCTGTTCGAGGACCGCCTCAAGCAGGCCATTGCCGAGCACCGCCGCAACCCGACCACGGTGGCCATCCTGCTGATCGACATGGTGCGGTTCAAGTATGTCAACGACCTGCTGGGCCACCACACCGGCGACCTGCTGCTGAAACAGGTGGTGGAGCGTATCAGCAGCGCGCTGCGCGAATCGGACACGCTGGCGCGGCTGGGGGGTGACGAGTTTACCGTGATCCTGCCGGATACCGACGGCGATCAGGCGCTGCAGGTGGCGGGAAAGATCATCAGTGTCATGGAGCGGGATTTTGCCATCGAGCGACACAAGCTCTCTGCCTCCGTCTCCATCGGCATTGCGATGATGCCGGACCACGGTGACAGCGTCGAGATGCTGCTGCGACATGCCGACTACGCGATGTACTCGGCCAAACGCAAGCAGCCCGGCTGCGCGATCTACGACCCGAAATCGACGGAGGAGATCAACGCGGCACGCATGACACTCGACGGCATGCTCAACGAGAACATCGAGCACAATGACCTGTTCCTGGTGTACCAGCCGGTAATGGACTTCAAGACCGGCAGGATCAGTTACCTCGAGGCACTGGTGCGCTGGCGCCAGGCCGACGGCAAGGTCATCCTGCCCGATACCTTTATCCGGGTGGCCGAGCAGAGCGGCCTGATACGCCAGCTGTCGGAGTGGATCATCGATACGGCCTGTCGTGAGCTGGCGGTGCTGAAACGCACCAGTCCCGGTCTGCGCGTCGGCATCAACCTGTCGATGCACAACCTGCATGACTATGACCTCGCGGACCAGATCGGCAGGGTCCTGGCGAGCTACCGGCTCAGCCCCGACTCGCTGCTGCTGGAAATCACCGAGACCGGTGTCATGCTGGATCCTGACCAGGTCATCGAGATGCTGGACGAGCTGAGTAACATGGGCCTGAAACTTTCCATTGACGATTTCGGCACGGGGCATTCCTCGCTGGCCTACCTGAAACGACTGCCGGTGCACACGCTCAAGGTCGACAAGTCATTCGTCACGGACATGGACGCCGACGAGGACAATGCCTCCATCGTGCTGGCCACCATCGATCTGGCGCACAGCCTCGGGCTCGAGGTGACTGCCGAGGGGGTCGAGACGCGGCCGGTCTACGAAATGCTCTGGGAGATGGGTTGTGACTGCTACCAGGGGTATTATGTCAGTGAACCACTGGAGATGGGCGCCATTTCCGACTGGCTGGACAATGGCCGCATGGCGCGGCAGGTGAATTGAGACAGGTGAACAGGATGCAATACGGATTCACGGCGGGACTGCTGCTGGTGCTGCTGGCGGGTTGCACCGACCCGGCGGACAGTGGCGACCATGTCTGGAAAACCCAGACGGATACCATAGACAGGGCGCGCGAGACCGAACAGCTGCTCGATCAGGCACGCGAAGCCCGGGAACAGGAGATCGACGCGGCCAGCCGGTAGCCGGGCCTGACGCGATCCTCAGGGACATGACACGTATCATTACCATTGCCAGCGGACTTGCCGGGAGCGGCAAGTCACACCTTGCCATCAACCTGGCGACCGAGTTCGTCAGAAAGGGACGGCTCGTCGGCCTGTACCACGATGACCGTGGACGTGCCTCGATCGACCGCCTGCTGCAGCTCTCGCGAATGACAACGCCCAGGAGCGGTCCTGACAGTGAGCATGTCCTGTGTCACGGCTACCAGGGCATCGATGTCATTTCATCGCGCTACCCGCTGGCCAGCTGGAACACCCTTGATGCCGCGCAGCTTGCCGCACTGGTTGCCGCGCACGAGGCCTGGAGGGGCTACGACGATTTCCTGATCGACACCTCCGGCATGTCACCGCGCGGTGTGGTTGCCTGCTGCATGCTGTCCCGGGCGGTGGTCCTTGTCGTCACGCCGCAGGCCCAGTCGCAGGCAGAGGCCTTCGCGCTGCTGAAGGTGCTGCGGCTGAACGGATTCAGCAGCCCGGTGTTCCTGGCCATTAACCGGGCAGGCGCAACCACCGACGTCGGCGGCATTCACGACCGCCTTGCCGGGATGGCCGAGCGGTACCTGGAGCTTGAGCTGCCGCTGCTGGGTACGGTTGCCGAAGATGAACATGTCATGGCGGCACAACGCATTCACCAGGCCTACACCTCGGTGTTCCCGGAAGCCCCCGCCTCTGCCGACGTCGTCAGGCTGGCGGATGCCATGGCCCGGGTGCCGCTGCCCGGGGGGAGGATCCCTGCGCTGGAGGGTTTCTGGACGTCGCTGGTGGATGTCATGCACACGCCCATCCATCTGGCCGGGCATGTCGACCTGTCGGATTTTGACCATCTGGAGGCGCCGCCGCCGGAGCATGACCGGCCGCCTGACGAGTCCGCCAGAGCGGAATCCACGTTGCTGCGTTACGAAGGCCCCATGGTGCGGCTGGACCGGGTCATGGAAAGTTTCTCCAGTGTCATGCGCGTCATGGCGGATGATCTGCTGGCGTTCTATGAGCGGCTGCTGGACATGGAAGACATGCCGGAAACGACCGGTAATGACAGTGCCGCGCTGGAACGCAAACTGGCAGTCATACTCAGGGTGCTGAAAGATGCCATCAACCAGCAGCGACAGGTCTGTATCCAGATCGAGGAAAATACCGTTGGCGTGGAAGACGCCGACTGGCTGAGGCCCGGCCACTACATCAAGTACGCCCTGCACGTTCCGGCCGAGGAGGACGCCATGGCCCGGCTTACCCGGGAGATGGAGCAGGTGCCCGGCGTGCGCCATAACCGGGGCGAGGACGGCGAGTGTGTCTGCGAGGTGCTGTCAGCGCAGCGCGATACCTGCCTCAGCGTGGTGCATACCACGCAGGGCGATATCCGGATCCATTACTGGTATGCGCTGGAGCAGGGCGTGGGCCTGTCTGCCGGTTTGCCGTCCGCACACACGCTCGATCATCACCCGGCAAACAGGCGGGTACACTGAGCGGCCGCTTTCGCCTGCGGGGTGCCGGCCGGCCACGCTCTTCGCGGACATAAAAAAACCGGCTGACGGGGCAGCCCCGTCAGCCGGTTGCATGCGGGTCAGTCGCGTTATTCCGCAGCCGCGGGCTCGCCGCTGTCCTCTGCGGCCGGTTCCTCGCTGGCCGGCTCTTCACTGGCGGTGATGCTGACATCGGCTGCAGCGCGCACTTCCTGCAGGTGCTGTTGCAGCAGCTTGTTGGCCATGGCGAGCTTCAGCCGGTCCTTGACCTCGTCGAAGGCGGGCGGGGTGCTCTCGCGGGAGTCCTCCAGCAGGATGACGTGCCAGCCGAACTGGGTTTCAACCGGTTCCTTGCTGTAGCTGCCCTTCTCGAGTTGCGCGGCGGCCTGGGAAAACGGCGGTACCATCTGCGCGGGCGAAAACCAGCCCAGCTGGCCACCGCTGGGGCCGGACGGTCCGGTTGATTTCGATTTCGCCAGTTCCGCAAAATCGGCGCCGCCATCCAGTTCGGCGATGATGGCAACCGCCTCGTCCTGTGTTTCCACCAGGATGTGACTCGCCTTGTACTCCTTGCCCGGTGCGCCGAGCTGGGTGTCATACAGCTGTTTCGCCATCTCGTCGGTGACCGGGTTGGTGGCAGTGAAATCCTGTATGGCGGCACGTGCCAGCACGGCACGCTGCTGCTGGTCGAGCAGGGCGGCGACAGCCGGCTTTGCCTCAAGACCCTTGTTGACGCCCTCCTGCCGCATCAGCTCCAGGTTGATCAGCTCCTCGAGAATGGCGGCATTGTCCGATCCCTCGCCGCCCGGCGAGGCGGCGCGCCGCTGTGCGGCGTAGGCCTCGAACACCGGCTGTGTCAGGGGCTTGCCGTTGACGGTGGCCATGACCGGACCTGCCGGGGCGGCACTGCTGCCACTGCCGGTGGCGCTGTCATGCGGTGTCTGCAGCTGGTCACAGCCCTGCAGGGTGAGCAGGGACAGGGGAAGAATCAGGGCAAATAGATAACGCATAGTATGTACCTTGCTGGTTGGTGGTTAAAGTTCGCCAGGCGCCTTAGCCTGGATGCTGAGTGCGTGGATATCGGTGTGCATCATGTCACCGACAGCGTCGAAGACCAGGCGATGGCGCTGGATCGGGCTTTTGTCCTGAAAGGCGCTGGCGACGATGTGCAGGATATAATGCCCGCCACCGCTGGCTGCGCCGGCATGGCCGGCATGTTTGGCGGTTTCGTCGATGATCTCCAGCTGTATCGGCGCAAGCGCCTCCTGCAGGCGCGATTCGAGTTTCTCGATGCGTGTGTCGCCGGTCATGGCAGGACTTTCCGGAATGGCTTGACCGTGACACTGGCATAGACGCCGGCGGCGACATAGGGATCTGCATCCGCCCAGGCCCGGGCATCTTCCAGCGTGTCGAACTCGGCAACGACCAGGCTGCCACTGAAACCTGCCGGTCCGGGGTCCGGGCTGTCGATGGCGGGATGCGGGCCGGCCAGCACCAGGCGACCGGCATCCCGCAGGGCTTCCAGGCGCAGCAGGTGGTCCGGGCGTGCCTTTAGCCGATCGTCCAGGCTGTCGGCCTTGTCCTGGCTGATAATGGCATAGAGCATCAGTCGGATTCCTGCTTGTTTTCCCCGGGGGTTTCCATGTAGCGACTGAGGTAGAAGGCCTGCATGAAAACGAAGGCGATGGTCAGGCCCATCATGCCGAACAGCTTGAAATTGACCCAGGTGTTCTCGCTGTAGTTGTAGGCGACGTACAGGTTGAGAATACCCATGGCAAGGAAAAACAGCGTCCATGCCCAGTTGAGTTTACGCCATACCGGTGCCGGCACGGTGATGGCGTGACTCATCATGCGCTCCACCAGCGTGCGTTCACCGAAAAAGCGACTGCCCATGAAGACCGCTGCGAACAGCCAGTTCACGACGGTCGGTTTCCACTTGATGAAGACCGGATCGCGCAGTGCCAGTGTCAGGCCGCCAAACACCACCAGCAGACCAAGGGTCACGAGGTGCATGTTCTCGAAGCGGCGGTGCTTCAGCCAGAACAGGCCGGTCTGCACCAGTGCCGCGGCGATGGCCACGGCGGTTGCAACATAGATGTCATACAGCTTGTAGGCTGCAAAGAACAGGATGATGGGGAACAGGTCAAACAGGAATTTCATGTGTTAACAACCGCAATGCAGGCAAATTATGCGCAAACTGTTCAAGGGAAATGAATAATAGTGTGTTGGGCGGCGTATCGGAACTGTTTTCTGGATTTATCGGCAAATTGGCGGCCGTAAAGGCCCGAATCAATGCAGCGAGCGGTTCAGCGTCCACTGCCGGTGGTACTTCTCCATGACCTTGCGTACCTGCGGCGGGTAGTCCAGCGCGTCCATCTGTTCCATGCCCTCGGTGAAAAAACGTGCCGCATCTTCCGGCAGATGCCGGGTCAGCATCGCAAAGGCCTCTTCCATCACCCGGGTGTTGTGGCTGCGTGTGGCGACGATGCTGCGGTTCAGCAGCAGCACGCGCCAGGGCCGGCCCGGATTGATTTTCTCGAGGTCTTCGCGGATGAGCGGGGCGACCGCATCCGTGATCCGGCCCATGACCCTGCCGAGCGATTCGAGCTCCGCCGGGTCCATGCTGCTGTTGGCGATCATCGCCAGGCCGTCCACTACCGGTTCGAGCGTGTCGATCCGGCCGCCGTGGTCGGCGATCCACAGTGCGAACTCGACGGCGAGGGCGGCAGTTGCGGCGCGCTGCTTGCCGCTGCCCGCCAGGCTTTCCTGCAACTGCATGGCGTATTCACCCAGCCGGGTGACATCGTCGGAGCCGCCACCGGCCTGTGCCTCCTGGTCGACCTCCAGACGCTGCATGACGTCCAGTAGCTGGCTGAATGCCTCGCGCAGCGTGGCGGGATCGCTGCCAGTATCCGCAACCTCGATACCCGGGGGGAGTGTGTCCAGGCAGGCCTCGACCTGGCTGCGAATGGACTCGAGATTTCCTGTGGGCAGGTTCATGGGCCGCAATGGTAACGAATTAATCAGGGACAGTGCGAGGCACATTCCCCCTGCCGGCTGCCGGTTATCGTGGGGGCATGCCGGGTGGGAGTCGAGTAGAATAGGCGGGATGTCGAATCACTACGACCTGCACAGCCATTCCACCGCATCCGACGGCACGCTGACCCCGGCTGAACTGGTCGGGGCCGCCCATGCTGCCGGTATCCGGGTGCTGGCGCTGACGGATCATGACACCACGGCCGGTATCGAGGCCGCCAGCCAGGCCGCCGCGGCGGTCGGCATGGGCCTGGTGCCGGGAGTCGAAATCTCGGTCAGCTGGTCGTCGCAGACCGTGCATGTCCTGGGGCTGAACATCGATCCGGACTGTCTGCCGCTGCAGACCGGCCTGCAGCGACTGCGCGGGTTTCGCGACTGGCGGGCGGAGGAGATCGGCCGGCGCCTGGCCAGGGCCGGTATCGAGGGCGCCTGGCAGGGTGCCCGTGCGCTGGCCCGCGGCAGGATTCTCAGCCGCACGCATTTCGCTCACTACCTGGTGGCGCAGGGTCATGCCGGCAGCGTGCGTGATGTCTTCAAGCGTTTCCTGGTTACCGGCAAGCCGGGCTATGTTTCAGGTGAATGGGCCGGGCTGGACGAGGCGCTTGGCTGGATACAGGCCGCCGGCGGCATGGCGGTGATCGCGCATCCGGCGCGCTATGGCATGACGGCCAGCAAGCTGCGCCGCCTCTTCGGAGAATTCCGCGAACTCGGCGGTGTCGGTCTGGAAGTCGTCTCCGGCAGCCACACGCGCGACAATGTTTATGCCATGGCGGCACATGCGCGCACCGAGCGCCTGCTGGCCTCCTGCGGCTCGGACTACCACGGACCCGAGAACCCCTGGGTGCGACTGGGCCAGCTGTCTGAACTGCCGGCAGGTTGCCGGCCGATCTGGGAAGGCGGGGGGTGGATGGTGCACTAGCAAATAACCTGTTCACCGCAGAGATGCCAGGGGCGTAGAGAAAACCAGGCAATAAATCAAAGAAACCGGCAAGGCGCAACGAATCTGAAGAGAGAACCGCTGCATTCCCCTGAATTCCGGACTTTATTCAAAATCTGAATGCCATGTTCACGGATCCCCGCGTTCGCGGAGATAGCAATGGGTTTCAGCCTGAATTTTTTCTTTGCGCCCCCTGCGTCTTTGCGGTGATTATTTTTGACTTTGACATGGACAAACGTATATTCCGGGCTTCCTGAAGCCGAGACCATTATGAGCCAGTTTTTCCAGATACATCCTGACAACCCGCAGTTGCGGCTGATACGTCATGCCGTGGAGATCATTCGTGACGAGGGTCTTGTCGTGTACCCGACAGACTCGAGTTATGCGCTGGGCTGCCACGTCGGTGACAAGCACGGTATGGAACGCATCCGGCGCATCCGCGCGCTGGACAGCAGGCACAACTTCACGCTGGTATGCCGCGACCTGTCGGAGATTGCCAGCTATGCAAAGGTGGACAACAGCACCTACCGTCTGCTGAAGTCACTGACGCCGGGGCCGTACACCTTCATCCTGAGTGCGACCCATGAAGTGCCGCGGCGGCTGCAGAACCCGAAGCGCAAGACCATCGGCATCCGCATACCGGATCACGCGATCACGCAGGCGCTGCTCGATGAGCTGGGCGAGCCGCTGATGAGCTCGACGCTGATCCTGCCGGGCAATGACATGCCGGAAACCGATGCCGGCGAGATCCGCGAGAAGCTGGAGCAGGACGTCGACCTGGTGATTGACGGCGGCCACTGTGGCTTCGATCCGACCACGGTCATTGACATGACGTCGGGCGCGCCGGAAGTGCTGCGCGAGGGTTGTGGCCCGGTGGACATGCTGTGATACCGATAGCATCCATGAGGGTATAATCCGCCGATGCTCGAGATCACCCTCATTCAGAAAATCGTCGCCTGGATACTGCCAGTCCTGTTTGCCATTACCGTACACGAGACCGCGCACGGCTGGATGGCGCTGCAGCTGGGTGACAAGACCGCCATGATGCTGGGCCGGCTGACGCTGAACCCGCTCAAGCATATCGATCCGCTAGGTACCATCCTCATTCCCGGGCTCATGTACATGATGGCCGGCTTCATGTTCGGCTGGGCAAAACCGGTACCGGTTACCTGGCAGAACCTGAAGCAGCCGAAACGTGACATGGTGCTGGTGGCCGCGGCCGGTCCGGTGTCCAATCTGTTCATGGCCATTCTCTGGGCGCTGACGATCCGTGTCGGCCTGGCGCTGGGCGACACGGGGCAGGCGCTGGTGTTTATGGGCGTGGCGGGCATCTTTATCAACACCATCCTGATGGTGCTGAACCTGCTGCCGCTGCCGCCGCTGGACGGTGGCAGGGTCATGACCGGCCTGTTGCCCGGGCCGCTGGCCTACAAGTTCAGTCGTATCGAGCCCTACGGGTTCTTCATCCTGGTGGGGCTGCTGGTCACGGGACTGCTGGGTGTGATTCTGTGGCCGGTGATCGAGTTTTTCATCAGCCTGATGGCAGGCATATCCGGCCTCGAGCCTCGCGTCTTTATGGCGGTCCTGATGGCGCTGTTGGGCAAATAGGAGACCACTACTGCAATGAATACGCAGAGCCGCGTACTGTCGGGTATGCGTCCAACCGGGCGCCTGCACCTTGGCCATTACCATGGCGTGCTGAAAAACTGGGTCCGGTTGCAGCATGAATTCGACTGCTACTTTTTTGTCGCCGACTGGCATGCACTGACCACGCATTACGAGGACTCCCATGTCATCGCCGACAGCGTCTGGGACATGGTGATCGACTGGCTGGCATCCGGCGTCAACCCGGGCTCGGCACAGCTGTTCATCCAGTCCCATGTGCCGGAACACGCCGAGCTGCACCTGCTGCTGTCCATGGTGACGCCGCTGGGCTGGCTGGAGCGTGTGCCAAGTTACAAGGACCAGCAGGAGAAACTGCGCGAGCGTGACCTCGCGACCTACGGCTTTCTTGGCTACCCGCTGCTGCAGAGCGCAGACATTCTCATCTACAACGCCGACAAGGTGCCGGTCGGCGAGGACCAGGTGGCGCATGTCGAGCTGACCCGGGAGGTCGCGCGGCGTTTCAATCATATCTACGGGCGCGAACCGGGTTTCGAGGATGCGGCCGAGGCGGCGGTAAAGAAAATGGGCAAGAAGAATGCCCGTCTCTACAAGGACCTGCGCCGGCGCTATCAGGAGCAGGGTGATCACGAGGCGCTGGAGGTGGCGCGCGCGCTGCTGCAGGGGCAGCAGAACCTGGCCATCAGTGATCGCGAACGCCTGCTGGGCTATGTCGAGGGCAGCGGCCGCATCATCCTGCGCGAGCCTGAGGCGCTGCTGTCGCCGGCATCGAAAATGCCCGGCCTGGACGGGCAGAAGATGTCCAAGTCCTACAGCAACACCATCGCCCTGCGAGAGGATCCAGAAGAAATCCGGCAGAAACTGCGCACCATGCCGACCGACCCGGCCCGGGTTCGACGCACTGATCCCGGCAACCCCGATGTGTGTCCGGTGTGGCAGCTCCACGAGGTCTATTCCGACGACGGGGTAAAGACCTGGGTACGCCAGGGTTGCACCAGTGCCGGCATCGGCTGCCTGGACTGCAAGCAGCCGATTATCGATAACGTGCTGGCCGAGCTGGAGCCGGTGCAGGAGCGGGCAGCGGAGTTCGAGCAGGACCCGGCCCGCGTTCGCGCCATTATCAACGAGGGTTCGGAAGCGGCGCGGGATCTCGCGCAACAGACGCTGGAGGAGGTGCGCGCCGCAATGGGTCTGGTGTACACCTGAGCCGGCCCGTTCACGGGTGGCATGTCCCGCCTGCCAGCCTATCGTCAGCCGCCTTGCCGGGGGCGTCGTATGCCGGCTGGAAGGCCCTGAAAATAGCGACATTTCCGGCTGGCTGCGGTAGAATCCTTCGGACGGCCAAGGTCGTCTCCGGTTCCCAGCACCAGGGTATTACATGAGCGAAGACCAGAGCTGCGCAGTCAACCCCGATATCCCTACCCAGGAATCACTCCCCCTCGCTGTCGTTCGGGGCCAGTCCCTCGACTCCCTGCCAAAAGACCTCTATATCCCGCCGGATGCGCTGGAGGTGTTTCTGGATGCCTTCGAGGGGCCGCTGGATCTGCTGCTGTACCTGATCCGCAAGGAGAATCTGGATATCCTGGACATCCCGATTGCCGAGATTACACGGCAATATGCTGATTATATTGAACTTATGCAGAACATGCGGCTGGAGCTGGCGGCCGAGTACCTGGTCATGGCCGCCATGCTTGCCGAGATCAAGTCGCGCATGCTGCTGCCGCGCCCGGCGGCAGCCGAGGAGGACGAGGACGACCCGCGCGCCGAACTGGTGCGGCGCCTGCAGGAGTACGAGCGTTTCAAGCAGGCGGCCGAGGATGTCGACGAGCTGCCGCGCATGGGCCGGGATGTCTTCCAGGCCGAGGCCGGTACCGGCAACCGCAAGGTCGTCAGGCTGCCGCCCGAGGTCGAGCTGCCGGACCTGATCGCCGCCTTCCAGGATGTCATCAAGCGCGCCAGCATGTACGCGCACCACCACGTGCAGCTGGAATCGCTGTCGGTCCGGGAACGCATGTCCAGCGTGCTGGAGCGTATCCGGGCCAGTCATTTCACCCGGTTCGACGACCTGTTCAGCGTCGAGGAGGGCCGCATGGGCGTTGTCGTGACGTTCCTTGCAATCCTCGAGTTGAGCAAGGAATCGCTGCTGGAAATCACCCAGGCGGAAGCCTTTGCGCCGATTCACGTGAAAGCCGCGGGCAGCGTGGAGGCCGTGCCCGAGCAGGCTACAGGTACCTGAGATGGATATAGACCGACTCAAGCAGATTGCCGAGGCCATCCTGCTGGCCGCGGCCCGTCCCCTGACCCTCGATCAGCTGCTGGCGCTGTTCGACGAAAACGAACGCCCCGGGCGTGCCGACATGCGCGCGGCGCTGGAGGCCCTGCAGGGGGAGCTCGACGGTCGCGGCATCGAGCTGGTGGAGGTTGCCAGCGGTTACCGCATCCAGGTCTCGGACGAGATGCAGCCCTGGGTTTCACGCCTGTGGGAGGAGAAGCCGGCCCGTTATTCCCGGGCCCTGCTCGAGACCCTGGCGCTGATTGCCTACCGTCAGCCGATCACGCGCGGCGAGATCGAGGATGTGCGCGGGGTCAGTGTCAGTACCTCTATCATGAAAACACTGCAGGAGCGCGAGTGGGTCCGGGTCGTTGGTCACCGCGAGGTGCCGGGTCACCCGGCCATGTATGGCACGACGAAGGAATTCCTGGATTACTTCAGCCTGAAAAGTCTCGATGAACTGCCGACCCTTGCCGAGTTGCGTGACCTGAGCACCATCGGCGAGGAACTGCAGCTCGACCTGTCGGATATTCCGGAGGCGCAGCTGGCCCCCGCAAATGATGACGTCGAACCGACGGAAGAGGCCGGGACCATCGACGTGACCGCGGCTACCGACACAGCCGAGGATGATTCCCCGGCGATCCTTCACTAGTCCAGCGATATACATCCACCCGTGCCATGTCGGAGCGGCTGCAAAAGGTTCTGGCCCGTGCCGGCTATGGCTCGCGCCGCCAGATAGAGGACTGGATACGCGCCGGCCGCATCGAGGTCGATGGGGTGACGGCAGCGCTGGGCTGCACCATAAGCGGCAGGGAAAAGATCCGCATTGACGGCAAGCCGGTGTCCTGTGCAGCTGCCATCAGCCGCAGCAGCCAGCGCACCCTGATGTATCACAAGCCGGTGGGAGAGCTGACGACACGTTCCGATCCGGAAGGCAGACCGACTGTGTTCGACAAACTGCCGGTCATCAAGACCGGCCGCTGGATCAGCATCGGCCGGCTTGACCTGAATACCACCGGCCTGCTGTTGCTGACCACGGACGGCGACCTGGCCAACCGCCTGATGCATCCGTCCGGCGAGATCGAGCGTGTCTACGCGGTCCGGGTGCTGGGCGAGGTCGGTGACGACATGCTCAGCCGTTTGCGGCAGGGTGTTAGCCTCGATGATGGCATGGCGGCATTCAGCGAGATTCGCGATGCCGGCGGGGCAGGGGCCAATCACTGGTATCACGTCACCCTCAGGGAGGGCCGCAACCGGGAAGTGCGGCGCATGTGGGAATCGCAGGGCGTGCAGGTCAGCCGCCTGATGCGGATAAGTTTCGGGCCCATCAGCCTGCCGCGGCAGCTGCGACCGGGCAAGTACCGGGAACTGACGCGGCAGGAGACCGTCGCACTGTATCGCAGCGTCGGCCTGCAGGCGCCACCACCGCCGAGAAAACACGTGTCCGACAAGGCCTACCGCAAGCGTGCCCGCAAGAGTCTTTAATATCCATGTCGGGTTACGCCCTGCGCGCTAACCCGACCTGCGGTATATCGCCACAGTTCGGCAGGGTGTCACGATGCCGGATTATGCCCCCGGGTTTTACTCCCTGAATGATGTCTCTCTGAATTGATGAGTCGAATACGTATCAGGACCGTTTACAACTTGCTGTTCAGGGCCTACGGTCCGCAGGGCTGGTGGCCGGGGGATACACCGTTCGAGATCATGGTTGGTGCCATCCTGACGCAGAATACCGCCTGGTCGAACGTCGAGAAGGCAATCGACAACCTGGTGGCGAAAGACAAGCTGCACCCGCGGGCCATTGTGAACTCGCGCCACGATCATCTTGCCGGCTGGCTGCGGCCCTCCGGGTATTTCAACATCAAGGCGGAGCGACTGAAGTCCTTCTGTCGCTGGTATCTTGATGCCGGAGAGTTTGCCGGTCTCGACCGGCTGGATAGCGCCGAGTTGCGCGGGGCATTGCTCGGCGTGAAGGGCATCGGCCCGGAAACGGCCGATGACATCCTGCTGTACGCCTTCAACCGTCCGGTGTTTGTCATCGACGCCTACACGCGCCGCATGTTTGCGCGACTGGGCCGGTTCTCCGGCGACGAGGGCTACGAGGTCATGCGTGCGGATTTCGAGCAGGCGCTTGGCCCTGACACCCGGCTGTTCAACGAATACCACGCCCTGATCGTCCGGCACGCCAAGCAGGTCTGCCGGGTACGGCCGGCCTGCGGACGGTGTGTGCTGACGCGGGTCTGCCCGGCGGCAGGCAGGGTGGGACGCTAGCGGGATCGCGTTAACTTGCCCCTGCAGCACGCGGCAACCTGCCCCGATTTTGACTATGATTAGTTGCGGTGACCGGACCCGGGTGGATTATCCGGGCCATGCGGGTTACGGCATTCCGGTAACAGGAGACAGGCATGAAACTGACCAGCATGCATTCTGACGAAGGATCCTTCATGCGGCGACCGCTGCGCACCCTGCTGCTTGCCGGCATGCTCATCGGCTCGATGCTGCTCACCGGCTGTGATTCCGGGCCACCGGCAGAGGAGGCGGCAGGTACGCCGGTAGCGCAGGCTTCGCCACCGCCCGCAGTGCCTGCGCCTGCCCCGGCTGAGCAGAACGCCGTCCTGGAAACGGGGCTGGTCAATCCCGGTTACCACGAGAAGCCGGACTGGTTCGTCGAATCCTTCCTCGATATCCGCGAGGATGTCGCCGAGGCGACCGCAGCAGGCAAGCGCGTCGTGCTGTACTTCTACCAGGACGGTTGTCCCTACTGCAAGAAGCTGCTTGATACCAACCTGGCGCTGAAGGATACCGCCGGGAAACTGCGCAGCCGCTTCAATGTGATCGCCATCAACATGTGGGGTGACCGCGAGGTGACTGACTTCGACGGTGTCGCAACCACCGAGAAGGCATTTGCCGGGGCGCTGCGCGTCATGTTTACCCCGACGCTGCTGTTCCTCGACGAGCAGGGCGCGGTGGTGCTGAGGGTCAACGGCTATTATGCACCGCACAAGTTCAACGCCGCGCTGGATTACGCCGCGGTGCACGGCGGCAGCGATCCGGATTTCCGCGAATACCTTGCCGGGGTTGCGCCGTCACCTGCCAGTGGCAGGCTGCATGCCGACCCGGACTTCCTGCCGGCCACGGCGTCACTGGCAGGGCGCGAGTCCGGCAAACCACTGCTGGTGCTCTTCGAGCAGAAGGAGTGCGCGCCCTGCGACGAGCTGCACACCGATATCCTGCAGCGCCCCGAATCCCGCGAACAGCTGGCACGCCTCGATGTCGTGCTGCTGGACATGTGGTCGAGCGAGGCGGTTCAGCGCCCGGACGGCACGACTGGCAGTATTGCCGACTGGGCCCGCGAGCTGGACGTGAAGTATGCGCCGTCGCTGCTGTTCTTTGACCGGGACGGCAGGGAGGTGTTTCGTGCCGAGGCCTATCTCAGGTCATTCCATATCCAGTCGGTGATGGACTACGTCACCTCCGGCGCCTACCTGGAGCAGTCCAGCTTCCAGCGCTTCATCGCGGCCCGCGCCGATGCACTGGAGGCGCAGGGGATCCATGTTGACCTGATGGACTGACTGATTGAACACGCCGCCGTTCCCGGGTCCTCGAGTCTGAGCGAGGACAGAGTTGAATTTTTTCCACTCATCGGGTTGGCGATGAAGGCATGCTGCTGTCCGGCATTGGCCGATCCCGGGATTCCAGCAACAATTCTCTCTCTACTGTTTGCCGGCGGCCGGCTGATCCAGCAGGGCATGGGCGGCCTGCTGCATGCTGCCCGTTTCCCCGATCCAGCCTGCCGGCAGCCGGGGCAGGGCGCTGATGGTAGAGACAATGACGGCCGCGGCATAGGGTATCGCCTGCAGCAGCAGCATGATAGTCCACATCAGCAGGTCCAGGTTCTCGGTGCCGAAGGACAGTATGATTCCGAAGGCGGCGAGGCACAGGGCCATGCACAGCAGGGCCTCTTCGCGTGCGGCACCCAGTGCCTTCAGCAGCGCATGCTTGTGTGCCTGCTTGGGTGTGCGGAAAAAGGGTTTGCTCTCCACGAAGAAGCCGGTCAGTGTCGCCTTGCCGATGGTGTGCGTGAGCGACAGGCCGGCCAGTGCCGCGGCCAGCGTTTGCAGGGTCGTGGCCCCGACGCGTGTCCGATACAGGTAGACCAGCTTGCCTAACTTGAAAGTGAACAGGGCCAGCGGCAGGATGGAGAAGATCAGCAACGGCGGGGCAACATGGCGCGGGGCCGCCAGCATCCCCAGCGACCAGTAGATGGCCCCCAAGTTGAACAGCAGGTTGATGCCGTCGGCGATCCATGGCAGCCAGCCGGCGAGAAAGTGGTAGCGCTGGCCCGCGGTCAGCCTGCCACGGCTGCCGAACAGCAGTTTGCCGGCATGGCGGCGCATGATCTGCACGGCGCCGAAGGCCCAGCGAAAGCGCTGCTTCTTGTAGTCGGTAAAGGTGTCCGGCATCAGTCCCTGGCCGTAACTCGTCGGCACATAACTTGCCTCGAGACCCTGCTCGAAGATGCGCAGGCCCAGTTCGGCGTCCTCCGTGATGCACCACTCCGCCCAGCCGTTGACGTCCTGCAGGGTGGACTTGCGCACCAGGGTCATGGTGCCGTGCTGGATGATCGCGTTGCGCTCGTTGCGCGTGATCATGCCGATATAGAAGAAACCGCGGTATTCGGCGTAGCACATGGCCTTGAACGCGTTCTCCTGCGCGTCGCGATAGTCCTGCGGCGCCTGCATGATGGCGGTCTTTTCCTGCAGCAGCTGGGGTGTCAGATCGCGCAACCAGCGCGGGTCGACCAGGTAGTCGCTGTCGATGACGGCAATGATCTCCGCGGCCGGATCGGTATGCTGCAGGGCAAGATTAAGCGCACCTGCCTTGAAACCGGCCAGCGGGTCCTCGTGGAAAAAACGAAAGCGTGCGCCCAGCCGCTCGCAGTGGTCGCGAACCGGTTGCCACACGGCCGGGTCACTGGTGTTGTTGTCGATGACAATGACCTCGAATCGAGGGTAGTCCAGCTGCGCCAGCGCATCCAGGGTCCGGATCATCATGTCGGGCGGCTCGTTATAGGCCGGCACATGCACCGAGACCATCGGCAGGGCCTCGTCATCGACCTCGATGGCCCTGAAGATGCGCCGGTGTTCCTGTGTCCACAGCGCCTCCGCCCACTCGTGGGCCTCTGCCAGCAGTACCACGATGACGCCGATCATGCCGACGATCAGCAGAATGCCGACGATCAGGCTGGTCACTGTCAGGTACTGGTGGGTGTAGTCGTAGATGATCCAGACAGCCGCGGTTGCGGCGGCGTAGGTAATGAGCGCCAGAAAGCCGCGACCACGTGCCCCGAGGTGCCTGCTGTCGATAAGCAGCAGGCTGAAGATGATCAGGGAGATGACCACCGAGATGCCGGCCAGCACCGGCCAGTCGGGTATCTCCACGATGGGTTCGGTCAACTGGAACTTCGGCTTGCGATCGACATCGTAGACACCCCAGTAGGCCCCGACCGCGCCCTCGGTCTCGCGCTTCCATGGCTGGTCGAAGGCCTCCATGATGTAGTACGTGTATTTCTCCTCGGCTGCCCGTGCGAGGAAGCGGCGCAGGAAAACGGCCTGGTTCGATTCCGATGCGACGGCATCCCGGATGCTGCGGCCGTTGCTTGGCCAGCCGACCTCGCCGATGACAATGCGTTTGCCCGGGTACAGCTGTTTCAGTTCGTTGATGTTGTTTACGACGTAATTGATGGCCTCGTCGACCGCTATGCCCTCCCAGTAAGGCAGCAGGTGAACGGCGATGTAGTCGACATGGTTGACCAGTTCGGGGTGTTTTTTCCAGATGTAGGGCGGTTCCGCGGTGCTGACCGGGATGTCGGTACGGGCGCGCGCCATGTCCAGGTAGGTGATCAGCTGTTTTGCCGGGATATCGCCGCGCAGCAAGACCTCGTTTCCGACGACGATCCGTACCACGTTGCGCGAGTGGACGGAGATGTCGAGCATGCGCGTGATTGCATCAACGGTCTTGTCGTGATCGTCGCTCACCCAGGCACCCAGCGCGACATTGATACCGTGCCTGGCTGCGAGCCGCGGGATTTCACCCAGGGTCCGCTCCACCGTATAGGTGCGGATGGCATGTGTCCTGTTCTCCAGCAGGGCGATATCCGCCTCGATCTGGTCGACGTCGGGATACTTGCTCCAGACTGGCCCCTGGCCGGCCTGGAAGGGCGCAAAGGCAAAGCCCTGGATACGCTCGGGCCACGCCGGTTCGGTTTCGGGACGGTTGTACAGTGCCCAGGCCATGATCGTCAGGGCGGTAATCGCAATGGCGATAATGAAACTGGACTTATGCATGGCTCTGCCGCCGGGAGGCAGGGGCAAGCGGCGTCACCATGCTGTACCTGACGGGTATCGGGTACCACATGCCGGTGTTGTTGTCCGTCGTTCGCCTGTCGCGACTCTGGCCGGATCGGGTTGGCATTGCAGTGGCCGGCATGTGAATTCTTCCCCTTTTGTTGTTTGTCTTCTCTGCGCGCCCCTGTGCGAAATGAGACGCCGGGCGACCGTTGTGTCTCGCACCCCGATGGTCGCGGATATCAGGCCGCCATGTGGCCGGCTGACCGTATCGTTACCGGATTATTCCATAATGCCACCGACACGGCCCGCTCTGTCAACAAGGTGACTGTTGCTGCATCCGAGTACGGTTGACAGTCCGTCGGATGTCGCCCGTGTTGCACAGAAGGCCGGCGTGACGCCCAGCGGCCTGTCAGTCGCGCCGGAACGAGAACTGCTGCCCGGTGATCCCCTTGCTGTCCGGGCCCAGCAGGTACAGGCACGGATTGATGACCTCGACGGGCAGGGCAAGTGCGTCGCGGTTCTCTGCCGGGTAGGCGATGAGCCGGAGTGCGGTGCGCACGGCACCCGGGTCGTAGGTGTTCACGCGAATCCTGGCGTTGTCTTCCAGTTCGTCGGCCAGTACCTGCGCCATGTTCTCGATGCCGGCCTTGGCGACCCCGTAGGCGCCCCAGTAGGCCTTGCCGTGGCGGCCAACCGTGTCGGTCATGAACAGGACCGAGGCATCATCCGCGCGGCCCAGCAGGTCAAGGCAGTTGCGGGTCAGCAGATAGGGTGCATTGAGGTTGGTTTGCAGTATCTCGAACCAGAGTTCATCGTCGTAGTGACTCAACGGTGTCAGCGCGCCCAGCAGGGCGGCATTATGGACCAGGCCGTCAAGCCGCCCGAATTCCTGCTGCAGCGTTTGCGCAAGCGCCGCGTAATCCGCCGGTGTCGCACCCTTGAGATCCATGGGATAGATGGCGGGCTCCGGGGCGTTGTCGGCGACGATCTCGTCGTACAGCGACTCCATGCCGCGAACATTCCTGTCCAGCAGCACGACCGTGGCGCCGCGAGCCGCGCAACCGCGTGCCAGTGCCCGTCCAATGCCGTCAGCGGCGCCGGTGATCAGCAGGACGCGTGCCGCAAGATGATCGGGGCCGGGTGACCAGTCAGCATCGATGGTTTGCGTGTGTGCCATAGGCGGATGATTATACACAGGCGGTTAGCGGCAGCGGTCGCATAACCGGGGTCTCTCAGGAAGGCGCGGTTTCGCTGCTGTCCTCACGGGACTCGACGCGGCGCGTGCCATGTTCGATCTGGTCGGGCTCCGGCACCTGCCTGCGGGTGTTGATGCCGAGCTCGACGAAGCGCCGTGCCCCTGGCAGCACCCGGGTGTCGAACGATCCCACCGCCTTGTTGAAACTCTCGACGCTGCTGTCGAGGCTGCGGCCCAGCTTCGCCAGATGTTCACCGAAGGTGGCCAGCCGCGTGTACAGTTCCTGGCCGATCTCGCGGATGATCTCGGCGTTCTTTGCCAGCGCCTCCTGGCGCCAGCCATAGGCAACGGCGCGCAGCAGTGCGACAAAGCTGCTCGGCGTGGCGAGGATGACATGTTGCGTCAGCGACTCCTCGAGCAGCTTGTGGTCTATTTCCAGTGCGGCAGCCAGGAACTGTTCACCGGGTATGAACAGCACGACGAAGTCCGGGCTGTCGGTAAACTGGTTCCAGTACGCCTTGCCGGCCAGTTCCCGCACACGCTGCCGCACATTGCGTGCGTGACGTTGGAGTTGTGTCTTGCGGACAGCATCGTCAGTTGCCTCGACGGCGGACAGATAGGCATCCAGCGGTGTCTTCGCATCCACGACAATGTCGCGGCGGTCGGGCAGGCGGATGACCATGTCCGGGCGCAGGCGCCCGGCATCGGTGTCCACCGATTCCTGTTCGTAGAAGTCGCAGTGGTCGACCATCCCGGCAAGTTCGGCCAGCCGCTTCAGTGTCATCTCACCCCACTGGCCGCGTACCTC
>Ga0209536_100000959_pt1 | contig 47490 bp, 45 predicted proteins | sample DeeMarSeWOR28_12_FD_187461 | JGI IMG/M metagenome (GOLD analysis project Ga0209536, IMG submission 187461) | Marine sediment microbial communities from White Oak River estuary, North Carolina - WOR-2-8_12 (SPAdes) (version 2) | ecosystem: Environmental > Aquatic > Marine > Intertidal zone >...
CCGACATAATCATAAACGCTTTTTGTCATAGTTTTTTCTCCGATAGTTAGAAATTGGTAGGACCATAGGATGGGAATTATTTATTTAAAACTTTTGTCAGTATACTATATGTATTTTTTTCGCTAAACTATTTAAGAGAGATTCTATTTTCACGCTCTGGGAGCTATCATGGACTACTTCTTTAATCCAAAAATCGAAAAATTACCCCGTAATAAGATAAAGGAAATACAAATTAAAAAATTAAAAGAAACCGTAAAACTAACATATGAAAATGTTCCTTTCTATAAAGAAAAATTTAAGGAATTAAAAATAAAACCAGAAGATATCAAAAAACTTGATGACATTCAAAAATTACCTTTTACTACTAAAAACGATTTAAGACATAATGCTCCATTTGGCTTTATGGCGACATCACTAGATAATTGTATAGAGTTACATGCTTCTTCTGGAACAACTGGAACACCAGTTACAGTTTGTTACACTAAAAATGATCTCGACGTTTGGTCTGAAGTAATGGCAAGATGTCTTTCTATGTCTGGTTTATCAAAAAAAGATGTTTTTCAAAATCCAATTCCATATGGAACTTTTACAGGCGCATTTGGTTTTCACTATGGAGCTCAAAAGATAGGTGCACTTGTTGTTCCTTCTGGAATGGGGCAATCAGAAAGACAAATTAAGCTTATGCAGTACTATGGTACTACATTTCTTTCAGGTGTTGCTTCTTATGCGATGAGGCTTTCTCAAGTAGCAATTGATATGGGAATTGACTTAAAACAACTAAAAGTAAAAAATGGTCTTTTTGGTGCTGAAACGTTTTCATCAGGTCTTAAAAAGAAGTTGATGGAGATTTGGGACTTAGACGTTCATGATGTATATGGTTTGACAGAAATGTGTGGACCAGGTGTTTCAACTGATTGTGATCAGCATAACGGCCTTCATTTATGGGAAGACCATTTTCTTGTTGAATGCCTAGATCCTAAAACTTTAGAACCAGTCGGTCTTGAGGAAGAAGGTGAACTTGTTATTACAACTCTTACAAAAGAAGGAATGCCCTTACTAAGATACAGAACTAGAGATATTGGAAAATTATACGACGAGAAAGTATGTGAGTGTGGAAGGACTCATATCAAGCACACTCCAATAAAAGGAAGGAGTGATGATATGTTGATAATTCGAGGAACAAATATTTACCCTGGACAAATTGAATCTGTTCTGATGAAAAATAAAAACCTTGGTGGAAACTGGAGGATGATTCTTCAAACAGAAGGAAACGTTGACAACCTCACTGTTGAAGCAGAAAGTAAAGCACCACTTAGTCAGGTCGAGTCAATGGATTTGGAAGAAAAATTAAAAAATGAAATAAAATCAATTATTGTTTTCACCCCAAAGGTAATTGTTGTACCACCAAATAGTATTCCTCAAGAGGGTCTTAAGGCAAAAAGAGTAGTTGACCAAAGAAAAAAGGTTTGATTATGAAAAAGGAATTATTGAAAAGAAAAGGACCACTTGCTGAAAACGAGGTTAAAAATTTTCTCAAATCTTATAAGATCCAAACTACAAACTATAAACTTGTAAATAAACAAGAAGATTTAGAAAATTTAGATTTAAAGTTTCCTGTTGCTCTAAAGGTTTGTTCAAGTAAGATTTTACATAAGACCGATGTTGGAGGAGTAAAGCTAGGAATCAAGGATTTAGAAGAACTGAAAAATGTTTTTAAAAAATTTAAGAAAAAATTTCCAAAAGAAAATTTACTTGTTGATCAAATGGAGGAAAAAGGCGTTGAAATTATAATCGGCCTTGTTCAAGATCCAACATTTGGGCTTTCAATTATGTTTGGAATTGGGGGGATTTTTACAGAACTCTATCAAGATGTTACATTTCGAGTAGTTCCAATCGAAAGATATGATGTTGAACAAATGGTAGAAGAAATAAAAGGAAAAAAACTACTTGAGGGATTTAGAAATATTAAAGCAAACAAGAAATTGGTAATTGATTTGCTTATGAAAGTTTCAAAAATAGGTAAAGAATTGATAAATAATATTGACCAGATGGATTTAAATCCTGTTTTTGTATATTCTGATTCCTATTGTGTCGTTGATGCTAAACTAATATTAAAATAATTAGGTGAAGTTTTTATGGTAGATAAAACACAATATTATTCAGTAAAAGATATTAAACTTGCAAAAGAGGGAAATAATTTAATTCATTGGGCAGAGGACCATATGCCTGTTTTGATGAGAATTAAAAAGGATTTTTCTAAAAAGAAACCCTTGAAGGGACTGATAATTGGCTGTTGCTTGCATGTAACAAAGGAAACAGCTGTTCTTATGAAAACATTAAAAGCTGGTGGAGCAAAGGTTGCTTTATGTGCATCTAATCCTCTTAGTACAAATGATGCAGTATCAGCTGCTCTTGCAAAGGAAGGTATCTTTGTGTATGCCTGGCGTGGTGTGTCAAACAAGGATTACTATTGGTGTGTTGATAAGGTTCTTGACCATAAACCAAATATTACGATGGATGATGGTAGCGACCTCGTAACTCAACTGCATACGAAAAGGAAAAATGAATTAAAAAATGTAATTGCTGGAACAGAAGAAACTACAACTGGCGTAAATCGTCAGAGAATTATGGCTGAAAAAGGAGATTTGAAGTATCCAATTATTGCCGTTAATGATGCAATGACAAAACATTTTTTTGATAATAGATATGGTACAGGGCAGTCAACGATTGATGGAATACTCAGAGCAACATCAGTTCTTATTTCTGGAAAAACAGTTGTTGTCGGTGGTTACGGTTGGTGTGGTAAAGGTGTATCAATGAGAGCAAGTGGAATGGGTGCAAATGTAATAGTGACTGAGGTTGACCCAGTTCGCGCTCTTGAAGCAGTTATGGATGGATTTCGTGTAATGCCAATTAAAAAAGCTGCAAAAATTGGAGATATATTTATTACAGTAACTGGAAACAAACATGTGGTAGATTGTAGCACTATTGATTTATTGAAAAATGGAGCAATAATTGCAAACAGCGGTCATTTTGACAATGAGATAGATGTGCCATATCTAGATAAGATATCAAAAGATTACAATGAGATTCGTCCAAATGTAAGAGAATACCATCTGAAAGATGGTAGAAAAATTTATCTTCTAGCAGAAGGTCGACTGGTAAATCTATCGGCTGCAGAAGGCCATCCAAGTGAAGTAATGGATATGAGCTTTGCAAATCAAGCTCTTTCTGCTGAATGGCTGACTAAAAAAGAAAATATTAAAAATCTTGAAAAGAAAGTATATTCAGTACCAGATGAAATTGATAAGGAAATAGCCAAGCATAAACTAAAGAGTATGAACATAGATATTGACACGCTGACTAAGACTCAACGTGTGTATATGGACGACTGGAAGGAAGGTACATAAGTCAATCTATAGGTTCAGGATACTCTTTTATATCTGTTAGGTATAGGGATAACAATGATTATATTGATAGGAACGGGGCATGTCTTCAATCTTTCACAGCAACTTTTAGATATTTTTGATGAAAAACAACCTGATGTTATCTGTGTGGAGCTTGACAAACAAAGGTATAATGCACTTCTTGCAAAGAAAGCAGATCCCGAAGCATATAAACAATATGAAAGAAGGGTACCTTTTATCTATAAACTTCTTTCAAAATTTCAGGATGGAATGGCAAGTGAATATGGTGTTGTTGCAGGTCAAGAAATGCTTACTGCAATAGGTTTTGCAAAAAATAGACAACTCCCTGTTGCTTTTATTGATATGAACGCTCAAAAACTTTTCAAAAAAATGCTTAGGAAAATGTCATTTACTGAGAAAATTAAATTAATTCTTTCTGGATTAGGGGGCTTTTTTGTAAGCAAGAAACGTGTGGAAACAGAACTAAAAAAAATTGAAAACAACTTTGATTCATATATTGAAAGAATCGGAGAGAGGTTTCCAACGATTAAAGAGGTTTTAGTCGATGAAAGAAATCACTTTATGGCTCAGCAGTTGACTCAGGCAAATGACCAATATACAAAAATTGTTGCAATTGTTGGTGACGGCCATATTCCAGGGCTTTCAAAAATTCTAGAAAAAAAAGAAATTGATTTTGAGACAATTAGGCTTAGTCAACTTAGAAATAAAGAACCTTCTACAAATGATTCATCATCTGCATCTTTTAGTACAGAATTTAAATCCTATCAATAAAGAAAATAATATATACAGAATCTTGTTTCAAAAACTCAAATGCTAAATGTTGGAGTAATCGGCGTAGGTTCAATGGGTAAGAACCATGCCCGGGTTTGTTCTGAAATAGAAGATATCAATCTTATTGGAGTTTCAGACGTAGATAAAAAAGTTTCAAAAAATTTAGCAAGTAGACTAAGAACTAAGTCATATTCTAATTATAAAGAATTAATTTCTGAAATAGATGCAGCTATTGTTGCTACACCAACAAATACTCATTATGATATTGCTCTTGAATTATTAGAAAATGGAAAGCATGTCTTGGTTGAAAAACCAATTTGTGATAATATTAAAAAAGCAAATTCGCTTTTAACTCATTCTGAGGATCAAGATCTAGTTTTAGCAGTTGGACATATTGAACGTCATAATCCTGCTGTAAATTTTGTAAAGGAGAATTTAGAGACAAATAGATTTGGTGATTTGATAACGATTACTTCAAAACGCGTTAGTGATTTTCCAGTTAGAATAAACGATGTCGGTGTAATTTTTGATTTTGGAGTTCATGATATCGATGTAATGAGATATCTATCTGGTGAGGTAGTGTCTGTTTATGCTAAAGCAGGAAAGTTTAAGAATAATATTGATTTTGAAGATCACGCAAATATTATACTAAATTTTGAAAATGGTATTACAGGAGTAATAGAAGTAAATTGGCTTACACCAATTAAGATTAGAAAGCTTTTTTTAACCTGTTCTAAAAATTTTGTTGAGGCAGATTATATAGCTCAATCTTTAACTATTTCTTCTTCATCTTTTAAAGATATCGATGAAATGAATCTTTTTAAAACTCGTATTCAGTATAATATTGAAAAAGTTAGTATAGAAAAAAAGGAACCATTAAAAAATGAAATTGAAGATTTTGTCTTAGCAATAAATAATCATAAAAAACCTTTAGTTACTGCTAAAGATGGTCTTATGGCATTAAAAATTGCAGAAGCTTCAACTAAATCTTATCTAGAAGGCAGGGAGATAGAAATAATATGATCCCTATTGCAAAACCATTGTTGGGTAAAGAAGAGATTGTTGCTGTAAAAGAAGTTATTGAATCTGGAATAATTGCATCTGGTCCAAAAACAGTAGAATTTGAAAAAAGTTTTGCAGATTTTGTAGGTACAGATTATGCTGTTGCAACGACATCAGGGACAACAGCCTTGCATTTAGGATTACTTTCAATTGGAATAAAAAAAGAAGATGAAGTAATTGTACCATCTTTTACTTTTATTGCCACTGCAAATTCAGTTTTATTTTGCAATGCAAAACCAGTTTTTTGTGATACAAACTTGCAAACCTTTAATATTGATTATGAAAAGATAGAGAAGCTAATATCTGAAAAAACAAAGGCAATAATGCCTGTTCATTTATATGGTCAACCTGCTGATTTGAATCCATTACAAGAAATTGCTGAAAAACATGGATTAAAAATAATTGGAGATGCTGCACAGGCTCATGGTTCAGAGTATAATGGAATGATGGTTGGATCTTTTGGAGATGTTGAATGTTTTTCATTTTATCCAACAAAAAACATGACAACTGGAGAGGGAGGTATTCTTACAACCAACTCTAGTGAGATTGCGGAAAAGGCCTATTCTATTAGAAATCATGGTAGGCAAAAAACAAAATGGGGTTATGAGCATGGGATTCTTGGTTATAACTACAGAATGACCGATATAGCAGCTGCAATAGGTATTGTTCAATTGAAACATTTACCTGATTTTAATAAAAAAAGAATAGAAAATGCAAGATTTTTAAATGAAAATTTAAAAAATGTTGAAATCCCGTATGTTATACAAAATGCAAAACATGTCTATCATCAATATACAATTAAATGTAAAAAACGAAATATTTTAATTGAAAATTTAAAGAGAAATGAGATAGGTTTTGGAGTATATTATCCAAAACCATTACACTACTATGGACATTTAAAGGAATTTGGGCACAGTAATCTAAAAAATTCTGAGAACTGTTCAGATTCTGTTCTATCTTTACCAGTCCACCCAGCACTTGAAAAGCAAGATTTAGAAGAAATTGTAAAGGTTGTTAACAATAGTTACTAATCTTAATATCTGTTTTATTCTTGCTCTTGATGCATACTTTTTTCTACTTCAGATTCAAGGAGTTCTAGTACCTTTTCTCTTACTTTTAAAAAATCTTTATCTGTATAATCTCTAGGTCGTGGTAAATTTACTTCAACAATACCTTTTATTTTTCCAGGTCTTGCAGTCATAACAAAAATCCTATCTGCTAGAAAAACTGCTTCTATAACACTATGTGTTACAAAAACCACGGTTTTTTTGGTTTTTTCCCATATTGATTCAAGTTCCATCTGCATTTGTTTTCTAGTTTGAGCATCTAAAGCTCCAAAAGGCTCATCCATTAAAAGTACTTCGGGATCATATACTAATGCACGTGCTATACCAACTCTTTGTTTCATACCCCCAGATAAAGTATGTGGATATGCATGCTCAAAACCTTCTAGACCAACCATTTTTATATATTCCATTGATTTTTCTGCGGCTTCTTTTTTTGAGACACCCTTTAATTCCAGTCCAAATGCAATATTTTTTAGTACAGTTTTCCAGGGATACAATGCAAAATCTTGGAATACAAAACCCCTATTTGGACTTGGTTTTTTTATTGGTTTTCCATCAAGTAATATTTTTCCACTTGTTGGTCTTTCAAATCCTGCAAGAAGATATAGTAATGTTGATTTCCCACAACCTGAGGGACCTAAAACTATTGCAAATTCATTATCATTAATATTAATATTTAAATTCTCAAGAGCAACTACTTTATGTCCGCCCTCAAAGGTTTTATTGATATTTTTTATTTCTATCTTTTCATGATTTGTTTTCATATTTTATCCCTCTGTTACCATTCCCCATTTCACAACAGTTCTATATTCAATGTATAGGAGTAATCTATCAAGTAACAGTCCAGCTATCCCAATTATTACAAGTCCAAGAAACATTGTTTCGACTACATTTGACATTCTTGCTGTAAATATCATTTTTCCTACTCCCCATCTAATCATTGCAGCAAGCATCTCTGCTCCAACCAAAGCACGCCATGAGTAACCAATAGCTAATCTTAAACCAGGTATTAATGAAACTAAAGACCCTGGTAAAAGTACAGATTCAAATAACTTATATTTGCCAGCTCCAGCAATCTTTCCTGCATTTATTAAATTTTTATTAACCGTTTTTATTCCGTGTATTACACTATAGGTTATTGTAAAAAATCCTCCTAAGAATACTGCAGCAATAACAGTTTCATCTCCTAATCCTAAAGTAATTAACAAAACTGGAACCCATGCAATGGTAGGTATCGAAATAAGTAGACTAAGTATCGGTGTAAAGATATCTGAAATTATTTTTTTTAAACCAATTATTGTCCCTAGAAATATTCCAAATGTAACGGCAAGTATATATCCTATTATTAGACGGTAAATACTCCCTATGAGATGTTGAGTTAAAACATCTATTTCAAATGCCATGTATAAAAACTTTTCAAATATCTCTGAGGGTGCTGGAAGCTGAGCTATTATGTTTAATTGAGAAATAACCTCCCAAAAGGGTATTACAACTAAAAATGGTAGAATAAAGATTAAGGTATTCTTCAAAGTTGTTTTTATTGTTTCTTTAAGATTCTTGTTCGTGCAATACACCCCATTTATCTATCGTTCTTTTTTCAACTTCTCTTATTATTACTTTTTCTATGGTAAAGAAAACGATAGCTAGTATTATAATTCCAGTGTAGACTATTGTTACGTTTAAATATTCATATGCGTCCCATATCCAATATCCTAACCCAAATCCTGTTGCTGCAATAAATTCAACTGCAATAACTGTTCTCCAGCATCTTGCAAGGCCTAGTTTTATGCCTATAATTATGTATGTAAAGGAATGTGGTAAATAGACTTTTAAAAACAAATGTTTTTTATTAGCTCCCATTATTTTTGCGGCATTAACATGATTCTTGTCTATACTTCTAACACCTATTGCTGAATTATAAACAATAGGGAAGAAAGCAACAATTATGCCAATGCTTAAAATTGTCGGATCTCCAAAACCAAACCAAATAATAAAAACTGGTGCCATTGCAATTCCTGGTATCGCCATCAATGTTGTAATTAATGGATTGAAAAAACGATATACATAACGGCTATAACCCATAATCATTCCAAAAAAAATCCCAATAAACATTGCAATAAAAAATGATAATACTAAACGGTATAGGGTTACTAAAAGATGTGCAATTATTTCAATTGAATTTTCTAAAATTTCTCCAAATATTAAACTTGGTTTTGAAAAAAGAGCTATTTGAATAATTTCATAATTAGAAAATAATTCCCATATAAAAAAAAATAAAAGAATTATTGTTATGGCAAGAAAGCTGCCTATTTTTTTTCTGAAATCCATCTTAAGTTCACTATTATTTTTCTCTAAGTTCTTTTGCTTCTTTAAGGAAACTGTCGTCCCATCTTAAAGTTGGAATACTATCGATTTTTTCCTGGTCAAATAAGAACTGTGCTGTATCATTAATAGCAGCAAGTATTTCACTGTTTAATTCTAATGTAAAATCTATTCTATTGAACATTGTTAAAAAAGCATCTGAAGAAACTTCAATTCCTGCATCTGATGCTGCTTGTGCTGCAAGCTCAGCAGCTTGCTCTGGGTCATTTTTTATTAATTCTTCCTTATCCAAATGTGCAGCAAGAAACTTAACTATTTCATCACGATATTCTTTTGCATAATCAAGTGTAGTATGTAGGCATACAGGCACAAGAGCAATATCCCCATAAGATCTCAATACTCTACCAATACCTTGAGCTTCTGCAATTCCCGGTGTGGGTTCCCATGCAGTAAATGCTTCAATTGTTCCTGCATCTAGTGCCGATGCCATATCTTCAACATTGAGATTAACCCAGGTAAAATCATCCCAGCTAAGGGATTCGTTTTGTTCAAAATATCTTCTTAATACCTGTTCTGCGCCAGTTCCAAGTCTTGTGGCAACAGTCTTTCCCACTAAATCCATCCATGTTTGATATGTTGAATCTGTTTTAACCATAGTAGAGTATCTATTTCCTTGTTGAATAGTACATAGTATTACTGCATCATCTGGTAAAGAATTGAATAATGATACAGTTTTGCTATCCGATCCACAATTTATATCTACATCACCAGAAATTAACGCTTGATTATTTTCTGTACCGGAACTAAATAGAGTATGTTCGACGTCTAGATCATATTCAGCCCAGAAGTCACGTCCCTGTAGTAAAAACTCGCCAGGATAGTATTGACCACCATATCTTATCTTTCCAGTTTCTGGCTTATCTTCAACACATCCAGAGAAAACACCTATTGTCAGTAAAAGTACCACAGCTATAGTTAATATTATTTTATTTTTTCCATTTTTCATCATATTTTCACAATTCAGCCAAATCTTTAATCTAGTATATAAATTTTTCTTTTTAGGTTATTATTTACCTTATTAGGAAAATATTTTTATATAATGTGTATATTATGGTCCTTTAGAGGAAAAAAAATGCCTTATAGAACGTTACTTGAGAAAATTATTGTATCAAATGAGGAATTTATATTGGAATTGAAAAAGCTGCTTATTGAAAAAAATATGACTGCTTTAGATTTTTCAAAAAAAACAAATATTCCTGAGAGTACTCTATACAAAATATTATCTGATCCTAAAAAAGATTTTAGGATCTCAACCTTAAGACAAATAGTTAAAACAATCAAAGACATGGAAGAAAAAAAATTTAAGGTAGATACAATAGGAATAATAACAACAAGAGAAGCACTTGACTATATAAGTAAGTCTATAAAAGTTAAGAATAAAACAATTAAAATAAAGGAATATCCTGCTACCACAATTGAAGAAGAAATCGTTCAAGGGATAAATGCTCAAAAAGAGGGAGTAAAAGGTATTATTTGTGGACCTGTAGCAGCAACTACTATAGAAAAGGTTGTAGATATCCCTGTAATATCAATAAGATTTGAAAAAGAACTTCTGATGAAATCAATAAAAAATATTGCAAATAAAATTTAATATTTCTAGATTTTGCTAACTTAATTATTTGTTAAGATTCATTATTATATTATGATATAGTTATGTATGTTATTAAATCTTTAAAAAATAGAAATGATTAATATTTAATTAATATTTGAACTCAAAGTGTGAAAAATGAATATAATATTACATATTGGGATACCGCGTACAGGGACTACTTTTCTTCAAGATAGTGTTTTTCCAAATATAAATGATGTAAATATTGTTAATTTCTATGGTTACAAAGGAATAATTCATGATGTCCTTGCTAGACGAGAAATACAAAAAATATTAATTGATATCGAGTCTTTTGATACTGAATTTGCTTATAATGAAATAAACAAGTTTATGATAGAAGGAAAAATTAATCTTATAACAAATGAAAACATCTATTGTAAAATGTTTAAGAAAGATGATAAGAGATTTGAAAAAATTGAAAAAATTAAGGAAATTTTTCCTAAAGCAAAAATAATTTTTGGAACAAGAAATAGTGATGATTTGTTATTGTCTTGGTATAAAAAATATGTAGTTAATGGAGGAGTATTGTCTTATTCAGATTTTATAAAAGAACATATCAACATGGACAAAATAAATTATGAAAAGTATATAGAATATTTAAAAAAATTATTTGGTAAAGAAAATGTTTATATCTATAAATTTGAGAATTTAAAAAAAAATGCTAATTCTTTTGTAAATGGTATATGTGAATTTATTGGGACTGAAACACCTAATTTCAAGCGTATAAAACGAAATATTGGATATTCTTTCTGGCAGACAAAAATATCTATTCTTATAAACAATATTTACAAAACAACATTAAACCCAAATGGAATTATTCCTTTAAAATACAAATACCATCCTCATAGAGTGATTTTTCAAAGTCCATTTTTTCCAAAAATACTTCGCGGGCAAAAATTAATAAAAGATAATATAAAAGATTTATAAGTAAAATTATTCTTCCTTAATACAGTGTTTTAAATTTATTATTAAATTATTTTAAATAAGAATATTCTATAACCCTTGAAGCATGAAAATTTGTTTTGTAGGAGGCGCCCAGAGTATCCATATAAATAGATGGGTTAAATGGTTTGCTAAACATGGACATGATGTACATTTGATATCGGTTGATACTACAAAAATTGACGGTGTAAAAGTTCATAAAATTGGTGATGAAAGAAAGAGAGGAGGATTATTAAATTATATTAGGAAACTAGTACAGACTAGAAAGTTAGTTAGAGAGATTCAACCGGATATATTACACGCCCATTATGTTTTTGGTTATGGAACTTTTGCGGCCTTTGCAAATTTTCACCCCTTTATTTTAAGTGCTTGGGGAAGTTACATTGCAATAGATCCTGATAAATCGAAAATTAATTTTAAGCTAACTAAGTATACAATAAAAAAAGCTGATTTAATTCACACCTGGGATGAATTTGGGAAAAAAAGATTAAAATCTCTTGGAGCAAATGAGAAAAAAATATTTTTATTATATCATGGACTAGATACCAATAATTTTTCTCCAAAAGCATTCAGTAAGGATTTGAGAAAAAAATTTGATCAAAACAATACTAAGATAATAATATCCGCTAGACCATTAACAAACAAGTATAATGTAGAACTGATAATTGAGGCTGCTTCTTATGTAATAAAAGAATCAAAAAATATTAAATTTGTTATTATTGGTGATGGTGCTCTAAGAAAAAAATTAGAAAAACGCTGCCAAAATCTTGGTATTTTTAGTTATTTTAATTTTGTTGGAAAAATCCCCTATAAAGAAATGCCTAGATATTTAGCTACTGCAGATCTTTTTGTGGACACCTCCAGCGACTTTAGAAAAAATGGTTATATAAACAAAGGTGGAAGTGGAATTGGCTTGACAAATTTGGAAGCTATGTCTTGTGGTGCTACCACAATTCTTCCTGATAGAATATCTATTATTGAATCTGAATATAATGGAATTATTTATAAACAACTTGATATTGGTGATTTAGCTAAAAAAATTATAATGGGATTAAATAATATTGAAGGCGATTTAAGAGATTTTGTTCTTAAGAAAGCAGATTTAGAAAAAAATATGAAAATTTGGGAAAAAATTTACGGTGATATGGAGATTAAATGAATTTACTTTTAACAGCAAGTGGTTGTCCTGGTGCAAGTACATTAATTAAATATCTTAGAAAAGCTTACAATGGAAATATTAAGATTATTGGAACTGATTCTCTTGATAACGTAGTTGGTAAGATATTATGTGATAAATTCTATGTAATTCCTCAGGCATCTGAAAAAAATGATTTCATAAATAAGTTAAAAGATATAGTTATAAAGGAGAAAATAGAAGCTATTCTTCCTCAGAGTACTATTGAAACCTTTATAATTTCAAAGAATTTAAATGAATTTTCAGAATTAAATGTAAAAACCTTAGTTTCAGATTATAAAGAATTAAAAATTGCAAGAAATAAATATAAATTATATGAAAAATTAAAAGGAAAAATACCTTTGCCTAAATATTATTTAGCCAATACTAAAAAGGAATTTAATAAAGCTGTATTTGATTTAGGTTATCCTGATAAAACTATATGCTTTAAGCCTCCAATTGGAGAAGGAAGTAGAGGGTTTAGAATAATATCACCCACTGTTGATCGAAAAGACATGTTATTAAATCAAAAACCAAATAACAAATACATGACTTTAAAAGAAATAAACGAAATTTTTAATGATGAAAATTTCCCACAACTTCTCGTTATGGAATTTATAAATTTTGATGAATATGATGCAATGACTTTATGTATTGATGGAGAAGCATTATTAACAACAGTTAAAACAAGGGAAAGAGAGCGAAATGGCGTAATAACTTATGGGGAATTAATAGATAAGCCAGAAATCATTAAAAAAGTTGAAAGAATTATTAAGGAGATACCTTTGAAATATTCAATAGGAATTCAGTTTATTGGAGATTATCTTATAGAAATAAATCCTAGAGTATCTACATTTATATATCAAGATAATTTAATAGAACCTTATTATGCTATAGAGTTAGCTATGGGTAATATTAGTAAATCAGATATTAGAAAATTAAATGAGAAAATAAAATATGGTAGGAAAATGATTAGATATATGGACCAAATATTTTTTAAGTGATTGATATGTACTTATTCATAGGAGCACATCCAGACGATATTGAAATTGGATCAGGTGGTTTTCTTATCCAATCTATACAAAATGGGATAGAGTGTTGTATTATTACATTTTCAGATTGTAGTGAGCAGAAGGGTAACAAAGGAATAATAGAGGAATATAAACAATCAATGGATTATCTTGGTATAGATGATTATTTTCTATATCATCTACCAAATACTAAACTTCCAGATCATAATGATGAGATAAGAGATATTTTAGAAAAAATTAAAATAAAAAATGATATAGATTTAGTAGTAACCCATTCTGTACATTCTATTCATCAAGATCACAAGATAGTTGGGGAGGAGTGTAGAAGAGTTTTTAGATATAGTAACTTAATTAGTTATGAGGATCCAAAAAGTACTTCTCAATACTTTAGACCTCAATTGTATATTTCTCTATCTGAAAAAATTCTTAAAAAAAAGCTGGAGCTTCTGAATATTTATAGGTCACAGCTTAGAAGAGATGTTTATGGTACCAATATTTTTGAAAATATTGCAAGGGTTAGAGGAGTAGAAATTGGAACTAAAGCAGCAGAAGCTTATGAAATAATTAGAATTAAAAATTATTTTAAATAATGGGCGATATTTTTTTTATTTTATTTATTTTTTAATTCTTGCTTGATATATTGAACCATTTTTCTAATATTTAGTGTGTCAATATAATACCAGAAATCTTTTTTTGTAAATTCTTTAAAAATTGCTAGGATGCCCAAGTATATACCAAGACCAATTAATCCAAACAGAAGTAAATTATACCATCTAGTAATTAAAGAAATAAAATCAAAACTGTATAGTAAAGCATAAAGTATTGCAGCCATAATAAATGCTGCGAATGCATGAATTAAAATTCGAATATTGCCTTTTGACTTAGTTAAACGATATGACATTATTCGTGTGTAAATAAGAGAAACACCAACTGATGCAGCTGTGGCAATTGCAGCACCTCTTGCACCTAGTCCAAATAATCTAACCCCTCCTAACATTTTAATATCAGTTGGAATTAATAAAATATTCAACGTTAAATTAAGAATAAGCATGATAATTATTCTATTTCTATTGATTTTAGGTTTATTCATGCCATTAAATTGAGCCTCATAAGGTGCTGACAACGCAAGGAAGAGACTCATAAATGGTAAAATTTGAAGCATTGGAACTGCTGGTGTCCAGCCTGAAAGAAGAATAAATGCTGTTGGTTCAGCTAATATAAAAAGACCAAATACCATAGGAAAAACAATTAGACTTAAATGTCTTTCAGAGGCAAAGGTTAATTTTTTTATTTGAGATATATTGCCTTTTTTGTGAAGTTGTGAATATGTAGGAAAAATAAGCATTACTATTGCACTTGTAAAAAGTGTAATAAAATTTGATAATCTATAAGCAGAAAAATAATAACCCACATCTGCAGCATTCCAAAACAACTGTATCATTATTTTATCAATATTATGCATGATGATGTTGCTTGATGTTACAATCATTAATGGAAATGCAAAAACACTATAACTTTTAAGATACTCTTTTGTTGGTTTTTTTATTGGATATCCTCTAAAAAACAAAAGTACTATTAATAATTGTGAAAGTTCTCCTGCTACATATGTCCATGCAAGAGCAAGCACTCCCATTCCTGATAATGCTACATAGATGATTGCTGCAGTTCTTACTATTGCGTTTATTATAAAAGGAATTTGATTTCTTGCAATTTCCTTTCTTGCTTTAAATGTTGCAGAAAATGAGTTAAGTATTTGTTGAAAAAGCCAATAACCTACAATGATATAGATGGCTGCTAGGTGCTCAGGAGTTTCAAAACCCCTACCTATAACATTTGTCCAGATATAAAGACTAGAAAATAGAATTGCTGTTGCAACAATTATAAGTATTGCTCGAATGCTTAGAAATGTGCCAATACATATACCAAGATTTTTTCCTTCAGATACTCTTTTGATGTGGGCAAAATTAAAACCCAAATTACAAAAAATTGTAAATAATGTTACAAAACCTATGGCAAATGATACAATCCCGTAATCTGATGGGCTAATGTATCTTGCAATAAAGAATAATCCTAGATATCCAAGACCACCGTCTATTAGTCTTGTCATTACTATAAGAACACTTTTCCTAGCTATCATGCCAAAACGACAAAATAAAAAACCAGTATATAAAATACATTAAATTAAGAATATGTTATACAATTGTATTTTTGAATTTATTATTTTAGATTGGGATTAATGGAAAGACTCTTAATCATATTTTTAATAATAAGGATGAAAGGGCCTGTAGCCTAGCCTGGATAGGGCGATAGCCTCCTAAGCTATAGATCGCGGGTTCGAATCCCGCCAGGTCCGTTGTTTTTATATTTTTTGACAGTTACTGCAATAATATATGCTTCCACCCATATAGTTTGCTTTTTCAATTTTTGAGTTACAGATTTTGCAGTTTTTTCCAACTGTGTTTTTGCAGACTTTGCATATATAATTTCCAGGTTTTGAAAATAAATCTTTTTCTGAATCTCGTCCATTTTTGTCAGTCATATCCTGAAGGGTGTTTTTTATTGAGTTAAAAATATCCTTTTTCTGTTTTTTAGTTAAATCTTTTACATTATGTTTAGGATGAACCTTTGCATTATATAAAATATCTTGTAATATTCCATTTCCAAGTCCTGGTATTCTTTGTTCGGTTGCAAGAAATGCTTTTATACTTAGTTTTTGAACGTTTTCATCTGTGATGAGTTCATTGTAATATTTTTCATTAAAATCTTTACTAAGTGGATGTGGTTTTTCTTTAGCCATTTTGTAGTATTTGTTATCAAGTGTATTTTCAATAAAACATCCAATTCCACCATACATCCTGGTAACTCCATAAAGATAAGTTCCATCGGTAAATTCAATTAAAATCTGGTGTTTTTCAGGAATTTTAGATTTATCCTCAATATATCTTAGATTTATCCCTTCATGAAATAAGAGTTTCATATTATCTATACTAGTTTCAACATATCCCCCAAAATACGTTGTTTCACCGATTTTTTTATTTTGTAACATTTTTTGATAGTTATCCTTTTTTCCAAAAAACCAGGTAAATTTATGAGGAGTATATCCTGTTATAATCTTTTTTATTGTTTTTCCTTTTATTTTTTTGTTGAATTGTTTTGATAAATTTATTGCTTCAGGTATTTCTATCATAAATAATTCCTATATTAGCAAATAGTATGAAAATTATATTTAATAATACTTTTAATCAACATACTTAAAGATTTTTAAATAAGCATTTACTAACTCATCTAAGTTGATTAAATGAAAAATAATGAAAATCCTAGATATAGTTGTGTTGTGTTATTTGTAAAAAATGTTGAAAAATCTAAGATATTTTATACTGAATTATTGGGTCAAGAGATAAAGATGGATTTTGGTAGGTGTGTAGAATTTATTGATGGATTTTCAATTTGGGAGATTTCCTATGCCCATAAAATGATGGGATTGAAAGAAAAAGCCCCAACAAATAAAAACAATGTAGAATTGTATTTTGAAATAAATGATTTGGATAAATTATTCAAAATATTAAAAAATGAAAAAATAAGATTTTTACATGATATAATTGAACAACCATGGGTACAAAGATGTTTTAGGATTTATGATCCTGATGATCATATTATTGAGTTTGGCGAACCGATGACTGTAGCTATAGAAAGACTTTATAACGAAGGTTTAACTCATAATCAAATCATGAAAAAGACATTAATGCCAAAAGAAATTGTTCTGGATGTTATTGGAAAAATTAACAGTGTAAAAAAGGATAAATATACTGAAGATTTGATTGCACCTTGTGGGATGAACTGTCGTATATGTCTTGGATATTTTGGATATTTAGCAAGTGGGAAAAAAAGAAAAATGAAATGCATTGGTTGTAAACCAAGGGATAAAAGTTGTGCATTTCTTAAAAAATTCTGTAAGAAACTTACAAAAAAAGAAATAAATTATTGCTTTGAATGTGCAGATTTTCCGTGTAAACATTTGGAAAAACTTGATAGTGGGTATCGCCGGAGATATAATATGAGTATGATAGAAAACCTTGAGTATATCCGTGATGATGGAATCGATAAATTCCTAAAAAGACAAGAGGAAAAATATAAATGTTCTGAGTGTGGTGGAGTTATTTGTGTTCATAATGGTAAATGTTATTCCTGTGGAAAACAAATTAAAATTAGTGAAATAGGTAGAATAAATTAATAGATGAAATATTAACAAAAAAAATGAACATTTGATATTCAAAATATTGGGAGAAATATGATGGATGAAAAAATAAAAGCGTATATAGATAAACAACCATCACCTCAAAAAGAAATAATTCTAAGGGTAAGGGATATTTTTACAAAAACTCTTGGAAATTATAATGAGAAATTTGCTTGGGGTGCTATGGTTTACGAGGGTGGAAAATTTTATATTGCTGCTATGAAAAATCGTGTGCATGTAGGTTTTGCAATCACTGGTTTAGACAAAGAAGAAATAGATATGTTTGAGGGAAGCGGTAAAACAATGAGACATATTAAAATTCATTCGATAAAGGATATTGATGAAGAAAGACTTGTAAAAATGATAAATTTGGTGAATAAAAAGTCTACCTGTCCTACAGATTATAAAGGTTAAATATGTTTTAATTAAAAATTTTGGACTTATATTTCTTCTCCTATAAGGGATGAAAGCAGTTCTTTAAACATTTCTAGATCTTCCTCAGAAATAGGTTTAGGAATTGGATAAAAAACGTGTTCTTTTTTATATACACCTTTAAACATTATATTAAAAAGAGAAATTATTCTACCCATACGTAATGATTTCTCAGTAGTATCCATACTTGCCTTACTAACATTTTTAGCTGCTTCAGAGTCATTGTGATCATAATAAAAATCATATTCAAGACCTACAATCTTACCATGGTCTCCAATGTTCATGAAACCAAGTGCGTGTTCGAAATTATCATATTTATTACATTCTTCTTCTATCATATCATGCCATTCTATAACATTTTCACCATTTTTACTAGGCCATATTTTACCTGCTTGTCCAAAGAACATTCGCTGCCTCATCATCCTCGAGGGCAGAATTCTGAATGCGTGAAGCCAAACAATATCAGTCATCTCTGGTTTGGAATATACCTCCTTGAAAAAATCCTGAAGGTCTTCATCATAAACTTTTGCTATTTGCTCAGGTGAAGCATCTAAACCCTCTTCCAAATGTTTTCTCATAGGGCCTGTAATAATTGCTTTAAGAGGATCATCTTCCTCTGATAAAACTTTTAAAAACTCACTATTTTTCAGAGAAGCAAGCTTTGGTGCACCAAGTATCAAGCTTTTAATTAAAGATTTATCAATAGTATATTCTGCCATTTCTTCAACTATTTTTTTATCATATTCATCGCAAATAACGTCTATAATATAGTTCATTTTCAGATATTTCTTACAAATATACTCAAAGTCTTTAGCAATTTGAGGAGTTGGACAAATAAACTCAGCCAGATATTTGTGAGAAAGAATGGCTAGTGACATTCCAATATCATGCTTTCCAAGTTTCAAAAGCATTTCAACAGCATCTTTTAGGTTTTCAAATGGAACTAGAACTGCTTCTTCATTTTCAAATACATGATGAAGTTTTACAACACATTCTGTTAATATTCCAGGTGGACCAAGGGAAATATTTGTCCAATCCGATTCAGTTGCGTAAGGATTTTTTAAGTTTACATCACTATGCTTTTTAATATTTCCCTCATCATCAACTAACGTTACATCAATAAAATTATCAGCACCCCAGCCATATCTATTCCACCATGTAGAAAGAATTCCGGATGATACAATATTTGCACAAACGTGTGCTCCCGCTTCAGCAACAAGAGCCCTTAATTTATGCTTATAAGCTTCTTTTTGCAGTTCAAAAGCAGTAATTCCAGCACCAACAGTTGCAGTATAGCTCTCTGGATGAATTTCAAGCTTTCTCATTCTTAAAAGATCGATAATAATACCTTTTTCCAAGGAAAAAGCTTCTGAAATAACCGTTGGTGAGCACATCGATAACCATGTTCCACCAGCACGTGGCATATATGGTAGGTTATTTTCATTTGCAAATTTAATAATCTTTGATACTTGTTCTGTTGTTTCTGGCATAACAATATAAAAATTAGATTTAGAATCAGGATGAATTATTGACCTAACATATGAGGAGATAATAATCGGGTCATTAGAGGCCCATTCCTCTCCAACAATATCACGAAGGCCTCGGATAATATCATCATCAGGAACATTCTTAAATTCATTCTTGTCCAAATTATCGACATAATCCTTTAATGCCTTTGCAACCTTTTCAGGTCTTAATTGTGTAATAAAATTACATTGTTTATCACAAATGCCACAAAGAGAACATGAATTCACAATGTCAATTAGTTTTTCTGTAGGGGTAATTTTTCCTTCGTTCATACGTTTCACAATCTCCATTCGTCCTTGTGGCCAATAAGCTAAAAAACCATGTTTCTTACCAGCTGGACAAACACCGTTTCCAAGAAAATCAATTCTACACATACCACAATGTGTTCCTTTTTTTGCAATTTCAACTGCATCTTTAAAAGATATTTTTTCGTCAGTGATGGACTTATCTGATGTCATTTTTATTACCGTCCTGATAATTATCTAGCAATTAGTAAAGGATGTTCTAATTTAAATATATCTTAGAAATAATAAAAGAAAAAATAAAATATTTATTGATATAGAACCTGTCTAAATCGAACTTTAATAAATCAGTAGAAGATTGCATGGAATTTTTCCTGTTGGGCTATTTTAAACTGCCCCCTCAATAATAAAATTAACAATCGTTAACTATTAATATATGTATTTAATTCTAAATGTTAAGAAAAAATGAAGAAAATTCAATTTTTCAAAGTTTATTTTTCATATCAGCTTGTATAGTAATTAAACAAAATGAATAATAAAAAAGAAATCGTGAGGTAAATAATAATGAAAAAGAAAATAATGATATTTATAGCAATCCTCGTGCTATTCCTAATTGGAAGTTTTGCTAGCATGGTATCAAGTACTAGCACCGAGGAAGAAGTAAATGAAAGCTGTTTGGATGATTGTAAAAATTATGATTCTAAATGTAATGATTCAAACAACTGTAATTCACAAGGAAATAAAATTTGTGATGGATTGGGCTCATGTTCACAAAATAAAGATCCTCAAGGATATTGTAAAACAGATTCTAGTTGTTCAGGTTCATGTCATAAATAAAAAATGATAAAAATTGGTAATTTTGATTAGATATTTTTTTCGAGAGGGCTACAAAATGTTTTTATCAAGAAGGTATCGGTCAAAAATATATATACAAATGATTTTTAAGATATCAATATTTTCAATTTTTTTTCTTATATTAGCAGGATCGTCAACAGTATTTGCCTGGGAAAATTGTCCTTTTGGAGAAATAAACGAACCTTTTCCAGGAACGTGTGGTAGGTATACAGATTCAGATAATGATAATATTTGTGATTTATCACAGCCAGCTCCTGAAAATAGAATAAATTTAAATGGAAATGAAACTCAAGGAAACATTAATGCCACCTCTAATTCTAGTGGACGATCAAACAATTCTAGGATAAATTACTATTTTTTACCAATTTTATTGGTTTTAAGTATTTTTTATTTTATAACCTATTCTTTATCTAAAAAGAAAAAAATAAAAATTGTTCAACATAGAAAGATGTGGAATATTATATTATTAATCACATTTCTAATATCAGGTATATTTGGAATTATCTTAGCAATATTGATAAGTTATGGAATTAGACTTACTTTTTATTCAGATTTATTATTTTGGCATGTTGAATTTGGTATTGCCATGGCGATAATTTCAATATTTCATATTGCTTGGCATTGGAAATATTTTAAAAAAATTGTAAAGAGGAATAGTTAATAAAGTTGATTAAACATTAATTTATTATGTTTGATATTATATATATTAATAAAATAAATTGGGTGATGTATTGTGATCTCGTATAAAATAAATTTTTTAAAAATAATAATTATTGCATTTATAGCCATAAGTAGTATTTCTATAATTGTACAATCAATAAATATTGAAAAATCAGAAGATCTTGATCCTTTGATTGATCTTGAAGTAACATTTGAATTATTAAAAATTAGATCTCTTGAAAAATATGATAGATATCATCATACCAGAGAATATATTGATATCATAGGTAATCCAGACTTTTATGTTAAATTATGGATTAATAATGAATCGTTTACAAGCCCAATTTTTAGAAATAAAAAATACGTATACGAACCAGATTGGAATGTTACAGTTAATGTTCCTGAGGATGAAGAATGGGTTGATATAAAAATACAGTTATGGGATTGGAATATTGGGAAAGATAAAAAATGTGATATTAGTGGTTTTAATAGAGAAGGTGATGATAATAAAGATGTTGACCTTCGATATAATTTAAAATATAACCAATGGATTGGAGACGATTATTTAGAAAAATTATATATAAATGCTGACCAGAGTGGATATGGTCGTCTGAATGGCTGTGATGATGGAACAATATACAAACATGATTTTGACTGTGAATTATGGTTTAATATCTATCAAAACGATTTTGATGAAGATGGAATATCTTATTGGATTGAAACAGAAGTCTTCCATACTGATCCAACTGTTGATGATAGAGGAAGAGATGATGATAATGATTCTGTACCTATTGAATGGGAATATAAATGGGGACAGTCAATAGTATGGGATTACAATACATTTGAATATAAGTATTTTCAATGGTACGATCCTTTTGATTGGGAAGATCATATTAATTTAGATCCAGATTATGATGGGTTATCAAATTATGAAGAATATCTAACATCTAAATGGGGATCAGATCCTTGGAGAAAAGATTTATTTGTTGAATTAGATGTTATGGATGAAGGACCAAACGGTGAAATATCTGAATTTCCTAATGAATCAAAGGAGTTTTTAAATACAGTTTTTAATCGTCAAAATATTGTGTTGTATCTAGATGATGGTTGTTTTGGCGGTGGTGAAATCATACCTTTTGATGATTCTTCTACAATGGATGAAATAAGAGAAATATACTGGAATTATTTTTTACATCAAGATGAAGAAAACTGGAGACTTGGTGTATTTCATTATGGCTTGTTAATTTATAATGCTGAACACCATCATGGTTTCGGATTCTCAGGTAGAATTAAACCAGTTATTGATTCATTTCAAATATCAGCTCATGGTATGGAAACAAAGTCAGGTTACCCCTTTTTTAAGAGAGAGATAGTTTATGCAAGTGCTTACATGCATGAATTAGGTCATACTCTTGGTATCTTTCATGGAAACACTCAAGGATGTGATAATCCTGAAAGTGATTTTTTAGGTAGCAAATGGCTAAAATGGCGATCTTATAAAAGTGTCATGAATTATGGTTATATCTACAGAATGGTAGATTATTCAGATGGGAGTCGTGAAAAAAATGATTTCGATGATTGGAATAGAATTGATTTAACATATTTTCAGACACCTTTATGGTAAAAAAACTATTAAGTATAGAAAAGTTTGAAAAAAATCTTAAAATATCTTTCCTAAATCCATATTTTTTGGTTTTGAACTAATCAACAATAATCTGGTTATAGAATTGGTCTGAATACTTCAAATAATATCTTTCGGTTGTTTTATTATATCATTTTAATCTATTAAACTTTAGTTTATTATTTTAAAAAAATTATGAATAAATTAATTTTTTTATCTTTAATTATATTAACTATAGTTATAATTTATTAATTAATTATAAATAAATAGAAAGGTTTAAAACCGAATTTTTCCTTATTTTTTTTATAAAAGGTTTTGGTGAGGAGAAAAAATGAAAAAAATTATTTTAGCGTTATTATGTCTAATGCTTGTTATTAGTCATATAACGGGATGTGTTGAAGAAGAGAAAGTTAAAGAAAAGATATTGATATTTGGAATGTCTGGAGATGCTGATAAATTAGACCCAGCTGATGTGACAGATGGAGAATCTATCTCAAGAATGGATAATATTTTTGAAAGTCTTGTTGAATACACATCAGGTGGAACTGATATACAACCTGCGTTAGCGACCTCTTGGAATGTTTCAACCGATGGATTAAATATAACTTTAAATCTTAGAAAAAATGTAAAATTCCATGATGGAACAGATTTTAATGCTGATGCTGTTGTTTTCTCATTTGAAAGACAATATAATACTACTCATCCCTACCATGATTATGGAGAATGGGCTTATTGGGGATATATGTTTAGTGACATCGAATCAGTTGAAAAAATTAATGATTATCAAGTAATAATACATTTGAAGACGCCAAATGCTGCAATGATGACAAGTCTGGCCATGTTTACTGTTGCAATTGTTAGTCCAACAAATGCAGAAAAATGGGGCGAGGACGCATTTAAATATCCAGTTGGAACTGGTCCTTTTGAATTTGTTGAATGGGTAAAAGATGATCATATTACTCTTAAGAAATATGACAATTACTGGAGAGATCCTCCTAAATTAGATAAATTAATATTCAGGGTTATTGAGGATCCTTCAGCAAGATTATTAGCTGTTCAAGCAGGAGAGATACATGGTATGGAATATCCAGATCCTGCAAGTTTTGATATCATCGAAGATGATGACGATCTAAAACTGTTGACTCAGGCAGGAATGAATGTTGGTTACCTTGCTATGAATACTGGTTATGGATATTATGATGATAATGAAAATGGTGTAAAAGATGATGATGAGCCATGGGAAAAAACACCGGGATATTTTGAGCCATTAACAAACATATCAGTAAGAAAAGCAATTAACCATGCTATCGACAAGGACTCAATTGTGGAAAATCTATATAAAGGAACTGCAATCGTAGCAAAAAATGGTATGCCACCATTTATGTTAGGATATAACGATGACATTGAAGATTTTGAATATGATCCTGATAAAGCTATTGAACTTCTTGAAGAAGCAGGATATCCTAATGGATTTAATACTACACTCTGGGTAATGCCTGTGAGTAGACCATATATGTTTGATCCACCAAAAATTGCCGAAGCAATCCAAAGCTATCTTGCTGCTGTAGGTATTAATGTTGAATTATATCAGATCGATTGGTCAACTTATCTAGAGGAAACAGAGAATGGTGAACATCCAATGTGTTTGCTAGGTTGGACCGGAGATAATGGAGATCCAGATAATTTTATGAATGTATTATATGGTCCAAATTCAGCATCAATAGGGACTGCGGGAAATGTTGCATTTTACAATAGGTCAGAAGTTCAAGATAAATTCAGTGAGTCACTTCAGATATATGAAACTGATGAACGTGCAAGACTTTACGAAGAAGCACAAGTCTTGATACATGAGGACGCACCATTTGTTTATCTTGCTCATGCCACACAGAACATCGTTTTCAGATCAAATGTGAAAGGATATACGTTAAATCCAACAGAGAGAAAATTCTTCTATCCAGTTGATATCGAATAAACAAAGTTAGATTAGAGGATATCTAATACAAAAGGGAAGGAGAGTTATATTCAGAAATAGAAATCGTTATTCAATAGATTAAGGATGATATGGTATATAATTAAACGGTTACTTCAGCTTGCCCCAGTGATTATAGGGGTAACTCTCATAGCATTTTCCTTAATTCACATTGCACCTGGTGATCCTGCTCGAACAATGTTGGGTCAACATGCTACACAAAAAGAGATAAATGAAATCAGAGAAAAATATGGGTTAGATGAACCCATTATCGTTCAATATGGTTTATGGTTAAGTGGAGTAGTGAGAGGGGATCTAGGACGATCAATCATCACAAATGATCTTGTTATAAATGAAATATCTTCGAGATTTCCAAATACCATCGAACTTGCTGTTGCTGCGATGCTCTTTGCGATACTTATTGGGGGTTTTGCAGGTATAATTTCTGCATCCAAGCAATATTCAGTAACTGATTATACAGTAATGGGGGTGGCTCTATTCGGTATATCAATGCCAGTTTTTTGGCTTGGAATTATACTTATGATGATTTTTGGAGTTATACTTGGATGGCTACCGATTGGAGGAAGAATCGATCTTATGATACCTTTCCAAAGGGTTACTGGATTTATGATAATAGACTCTATCATCACCTTAAATCTTCCTGCACTTATCAGCTCAATTAAACATCTAATTCTTCCTGCTGTTGCTCTAGGAACTATTCCTATGGCAATGATTGCTAGAGTTACACGATCAAGTATGCTGGAGGTGTTGAGACAGGATTTTATTCGAACTGAACGAGCAAAAGGCTTATCTGAACGAGCAGTAATCTATAAACACGCTGTTAGAAATGCAATGGTACCTGTAGTGACTGTAATTGGATTGAATTTTGGATTGTTACTTGCAGGAGCGATATTAACAGAGACAGTTTTTTCCTGGCCAGGATTAGGACGTCTTGTTGTAGAAGCAGTTTATGAACGGGATTATCCTCTTGTTGTAGGATGTATTCTTATTTTTGCTATTGTGTTTGTCGTCGTGAATCTGATTACAGATATCTTATATACCTATATTGATCCGAGGATTAAATATGAATAAATGGGATTGGATCAAGACTAAATTCAAAAAAATCCATTCCTATATTAAGAAATTTAGTATAAAGCGTGTAGAGCATGTTGGTGCTAGGTCAAGAGAAACAAAATCTCAGGAGCTTGTTCGAAGATTTTTATATAATAAATCAGCAGTTTTTGGACTAGTGTTAATACTCATTCTTGTTTTTATGGCGTTATTTGCTGATTTTATCGCTCCAAATGATCCAAATCCTTCCCCTCCTGAATTGGAAAATAGTTTAAAACCTGGATTTTGGGATGAAGAAGGAGCTGAAGGAAAACCGTTGGGTACTGATATGCTGGGAAGATGTATTTTAAGTAGAATTGTCTATGGTGCACGTATTAGTTTAAGTGTTGGTTTTGTCGCTGTTGGTATTGCAACAGCATTAGGAGTAACAATTGGTGTGTTAGCAGGTTATTTTGGTAAATGGGTTGATAGTATACTTATGAGAGGAGTTGATATCATTTTTTCATTTCCTGCTTTATTGCTAGCTATTGTAATTGTTGCTACAATTGGACAAGGACTTGATAAAGCAATGATTGCAATAGGTATAGTTTATTCACCTCAGATGGCTCGAATTATGCGAGGATCAGTCTTATACATCAAGGAAATGGAGTATATTGAAGCTCAAAAGGCAATTGGATCGAGTAATACCCGAATTATCTTTCGTCATGTTCTTCCAAATAGTCTTTCACCGGTTATTGTATATGGCACATTGTTGATGGCTAGTGCTATTCTTGATGCTGCGGCATTGGGATTTCTTGGATTAGGAGCGCAACCACCAACCCCTGAATGGGGTGCGATGTTGTCTGAAAGTCGATTCTATATCGTGAGCGGATCATGGTGGGCCGCAACATTTCCTGGTATCGCAATCATCTTTGCTGTATTGGGTTTAAACCTTCTTGGTGATGGATTAAGAGATATCTTGGATCCTAGACTCAAAACATAGGTTGAAAAAAATGGATACTTTACTAAAAATTACAGAGTTGAAAACATACTTTTATACCTATGAGGGAGTAGTTAAAGCAGTAAATGGAGTGAATTTAGAAGTAAAAAAAGGTCAAACATTGGGTATTGTTGGCGAATCAGGATGTGGAAAAAGTGTTACTGCGTTATCCATCATGAGACTTATACCAGATCCTCCAGGCAAAATCGTTGAAGGACAAATTCTCTTTGAGGGTATTGATCTTACCAAACTGTCAGAAAAAGAAATGAGGAGGGTGAGAGGAAAAAAGATTTCGATGATCTTTCAAGAACCCATGACTTCTTTAGATCCTATGTTTACAATAGGACATGGGATTATTGAAGTCTTGAAACTTCATCAAGGAATCCAAAAAGATTTAGCTAGACAAAAGGCCATTGAGATCCTACGAACAGTTGGTTTTTCAGATCCAGAGGAAAGAATCGATATATATCCACATGAATTATCTGGAGGAATGAGACAACGAGCAATGATTGCAATGGCTCTTGCTTGTAATCCTTCACTTTTAATAGCTGATGAACCAACAACAGCTTTAGATGTGACCATTCAAGCACAGATACTAAAATTGATTGATGATTTAAAAGAACAATTCAATACATCTGTTTTATTGATTACCCATGATCTTGGAGTTATAGCTGAGTCTTGTGATAATGTCGTATTAATGTATGCTGGTTATGTTGTTGAAAAAGCTAGTGTAAACACTTTTTTTAATAATCCTTTACATCCGTATGCAAAAGGACTTATGAAATCGATTCCTCGTCTTGATGTTAAACGAAAAAAACTTGATATCATCAAGGGGTCAGTACCTAATCTCTTTCAGATTCCCTCAGGTTGTCCTTTTCATCCACGATGTGATTATTGTTTCAATAAATGCAAAAAGACCTTACCCGGATTAAAAGAGATTAAGCCAGATCATTGTGTTCGATGTTGGTACGTTGAGGAGGGAAGGTAATTGGATAACATTGTTGAGGTTAAGAATCTTAAAAAATATTTTACGATTGGAGGTGGAGGATTTAGAAAAAAATATACAATTAAAGCTGTTGACAATATTAGTTTTAATATTAAAAAGAAAGAGATTCTTGGTCTTGTAGGTGAATCAGGTTGTGGGAAAACAACCTGTGGAAAAATTATTTTAAGGATCATTGATCCCTCATCAGGTAGTATTTTTTTTGATGGTCATAATATCTCTAGTATTTCTCAAAAGGAGATGGCAAAGTTTCGAAAGCAGATGATGATTATTTATCAAGATCCATTTGGCTCTCTTGATCCAAGGATGAAGATTGGTTCAACCATTGCTGAGCCTATGGAGGTTCACCATATATTTTCTAAAAAAGAAAAAGATCAAAAAGAAAATAAGATTATAGAACTTATGGAAAAAGTAGGTCTTACCTCTGATCAGATTAATCGGTATCCCCATGAGTTTAGTGGTGGTCAGAGACAACGCATAGGTATTGCTCGTGCATTGGCTACAAACCCAAAATTTATTGTTGCTGATGAACCTGTTTCTGCATTAGATGTTTCTATTCAGGCTCAAATCATTAACCTATTAAAAAATTTGCAGAAGGAATTTGATTTGACATTATTGTTTATCACTCACGATCTAAGTGTTATAAAACATATCAGCGATCGGGTTGCTGTTATGTATACCGGTCAGATTGTTGAGATGGCTCCAAGAAATGAATTGTTTAAAAATCCCATACATCCTTATACAAAAACGTTACTAGCATCAATTCCAATTCCAAATCCTGATAAAAAACGAAAAATAAAACCTTTGAAAGGAGAAGTCCCTAGTTTGATAAATCTTCCTGATGGTTGTAGATTCCATCCGAGATGCCTTAACTGTAAAAAGGGATGTTCTGTCATTGAGCCAAAATTATTTGAGGTGAAAAAAGATCATTTTGTTGCATGTAACAAGTTTATGTGTTAAGAAAAATCTAACTATTTAATAATATTTAATATCATTTTATAGTTCTTTTATAAATTTTATTCTTTATTAACCAAATAAAGAGATAAATATATATCTTATTTAATTATTATTTTTTTTGATTTTTATGAAGAGAAATGTTAAATTTCAATCATTTGTCTTTTTTTTTGCATTACTTATAATTATTTCCTGTTATAGTTCAGTAATCTTGTCACAAAGTCTAAATTATCGCATTGAACAGGGTGGAAAATTTGAAGATGGGCAAATATTATTTTCTCCATATTATGGTAAAAAAACCTATATAATTGATAGCGCTGGAGATATTAATCATACGTGGTCAAGTATCTATAGTCCCGGGGCTTCAACTTATTGGATTGGTGATGGTACTATATTGAGGTCAGTAAATTCTGGCGTTGGTGGAACAAGTAATGGAGTTCAAAAAGTATTATGGGATGGGACAATAGTTTGGGACTTTAGATATAATTACGATGGTTATCTCAGCCACCATGATATAGAGTATTTGCCTAATGGTAATGTCCTTATGATTGCATGGGAGACTAGAACTCGTCAGGAAGCAATTCAGGCTGGAAGAAATCCAGATTTAATCCAAGGTGATACATTTAAACCTGATCAAGTAATTGAAGTCAAACCAACAGGGCCAGATACCGGTGAGATTGTTTGGAAATGGCATGTTTGGGATCATTTAATTCAGGATTTTGACAACTCAAAGGATAATTATGGAGTTGTTGGGGAGCACCCTGAATTAGTTGATATAAACTATGGTGATTCTTTTGTTGGTGACTGGCTTCATACGAATTCAGTTGACTATAATGAAGAATTTGATCAGATTATGGTTACTGTACACAACTTCAATGAAGTCTGGGTAATTGATCATAGTACAACCATGGAAGAAGCATCAGGACACTCTGGAGGAAACAGTGGGAAGGGTGGAGACCTTCTATATCGGTGGGGAAATCCGGAAGCTTATGATGCTGGAACTAATAGTGATCAAAAATTGTTCTTTCCTCATGATGGTACTTGGATTGAAGATGGACATCTTGGTGAAGGTAATATGCTAATATTCAACAACGGAAACAACCGTCCAAGTGGTCAATATTCTACTATAGATGAGTTTATTCCACCTGTAGATTCAAATGGGGAATATTATCTTGAGGAAGGATCAGCTTATGGACCTGAAGACTATACTTGGACATATACTGCGGATCCCCCAAGTAGTTTCTATGCACATGTTTTCGGTGGCGCACTTCGTCTGAAGGATGATAATACTCTCATATGTGAAGGAACTTCTGGAAGATTTTTTGAGGTAACACCAGATGGGGAAATTGTGTGGGAATATATTAACGAATTTCCAGTACCTCAGTTCAATCATGTATATAAAATAGATTATATTCCGCCTGAAGAACCACCTCAACCTGAAATACCTGATTTAGTTTGTGAAGGAAGTATTAGTTGGACTGATATTGAGCCAGGTGAAACTGTATATGGGAGTTTTCAGGTAAAAAATATTGGTGATCCGAATTCCAAACTGAACTGGGAAATTACCAATTCTCCAGAGTGGGGAACATGGTTATTTAATCCATTTAGTGGAACTAATTTATCTGCAGACAATTCAACTAATGTTTCAGTCACCTGTGTTATACCAGATAAACCAAATCGAGAATTCACTGGAGAAATTGAAATAAGTAATATTGATAATTTGACAGATAGTTGTTCGATATCTGTTGAACTTTCTATTCCAAGAATTAAATCAAAAGAAATGGTTTTTTTAAGATTGCTACATAGATATACAAATCTCTACCAATTTATTGAAAAGCTCTCTAAAACTATAATTTTTATAAATTAACATAATAAATCTATTTTACTAAAATCCATTTAATTAGATATTTTTATAGCTACAAAAATAATTGCTTTAATTGAGGAAATACATATGAACTCATTTCATGAAAAAATGAATGAATACAAAGAACAAATGAAGAAGGGTGTTATTTCGGAAGCTTATAGAGGACTTATGGATTATATTATGGATTTAAGAACCTATTTAAAAAAGAAATATCCTAATTATATTGTTTCTGGAAGTATCTATTATGGATATATGGATATGACTTATTTTTCCTTTTTTCCAGAATCATTAAAACTTCGAAAATTAAAAACTGGAATAATTTTTATTCATGAAACATGTAAATTTGAGGTTTGGTTATTTGGATATAATAAAAAAGTTCAAAAAAAATATTGGGAGCTAATAAAAAAAAGTAATTGGAATAAATACCATATTCCTTTATCAATTAATAGTATTGATTCTATAATAGAAAATACATTAGTTGAAAATCCAGATTTTAGTGATTTAAATGTTTTAACAAAGAAAATAGAAAATGGAACATTAAATTTTATTAAGGATGTTGAGAATTTTCTAGTTAACCATTAATAATAATATTCAATATCTATCATAATGAAAAAAGAATTAATTGCTCCATGTGGTATGAATTGTGGAATTTGTAAGTATCATTACCGTGAAAAAAATGCCTGTCCAGGTTGCAGAGAATTAGAAAAAAAGATGCCAACCACTCGTTTTAATTGTATTGTTAGAGAATGTGAAATCCTCAAATATAGAAATTGGCGGTATTGTTCAGATAAATGTAATAAGTATCCTTGTAAAAGATTGAAATCTCTTGATAAAAGATATAGCACTAAATATCATATGAGTATGCTTGAAAATCTTAAGGTTATCAATTATAAAGGGATTGATGCTTTTTTAAAAATAGAAAAGAAGAAGTGGACATGTCCTAAGTGTGGTGGAATTGTAACCTGTCATGGTGGAACATGTTTAGAATGTGGTTTTGAAAAATTTAAGAATTAAGAAAATTAAATCTTTATAAGTAATAACAATATTCATATTAAAATAGAGAGGATTTTTATGGTGGAAAATGGTGAAAAAATTTGGGGAAAATTTTTAAAAAGCCATTGGAAAATGTTTGCTTTAATAGTAGTCATTTGTGTTTTAGCATTCATTGGAATGATCACTGTATTTTTATGGTTCGTAGGTGAAGCACAAATAACTGGTCTTGTACCTGAGGTCTTAAATCAATGGAGCATGGGATTTCTTATTACTTTCATATTGCATCTTATATTCTGGGAAGCAATACTTATAGGAATTCCAGTACTAGTTGTAGGTGTTGCTGTTTGGCAGTTATGGTGGAAAAAGATACCAGATGCTGAAAGAGAGGAATATAAAAGGAAAAAATTACTATTTGGAAGCCACTCAAAAAGGACAGACGGTGGTGGAATTATAACCTTTTTGATAAACATTGGATTCGTTATCAAAATATATCTCGATGGAAATTGGGGTAAACCTTTTGCAAGATGGGAATTTGACTATCTTGTTTATTCGTATCTTTGGGTATTAATTATATTTGCAATAATAATCGGTATTCCAATAGCAATCGGTGGTATCTGGTGGATAAGCCATGCGATGAAAAAGGGGTCCTAGGTTCTTTTAAATTATAATTTTACAATATCAACAAAACCTGAGTTAATTAATACTCAAATTATTTTCTATTAATTCTTTTAGGTTAATTTTATTTTATCTCATGTTTTTTAATATAAAATACATAAAAATTGATGTAAATAATCCTCCCAAGAGTCCTCCATAGAATCCTCCATCAAACCACCAATCAGTAACATCTCCAAGTGTTAATATAAAAATAATTCCTCCAATTAATGCAAGTAGGAAAACAACAATTGATAAATAGAACCCGAGCCGAATTGAGTTTTTATTTGGAGCAATATTTGTATTTTGTAATGCTTTTAAAGAAATCCATGTGCAGTAAAAAAGAAATAACGCAGGTATTATGAAAAGTAAACCAGCAGGTAGTTCATTTAAACCAATATAGGCCCATGTTCTAATTCCTAAATAACCATTATAAGCATACCATCCACCGAAATCCATTACTAGTAATAAAATACCACCAATCAAACTAAAAATCAAAGATCCAATAAAATATGTTAGATTATTATTGTTTGTCATATATCTCCTCATATGCAAATCTGATATCTTTTATAAATAGATTTTTAAAGGATAAAATTATGAATTTTAAATAACTCATCATTTTCTATGAAAAATAATAAATAGTATTTTTTAATTGGGTAGAGTTTATTAAAATGTCATTACAGTTTGAAAAAACCAGTTATTTGAATCTTGATAGTCAGCCACTTGCGGGAACTACATTTTCTAACTGGATACGAATTCTTCGGGAAAATAATTATCATATTTCATGGCCCTTTATTCCTAAAGCAATTTATGTTAGTCTAATGATTGCATTATTAACACCTTTAAGGATGAAGGAAAATAAATTTTGCAATACCAAGTTAGGGGACATTGATATTCCCCCACCAATCTTTATTATAGGTCATTGGCGTAGTGGTACCACCTTTATGCATTACCTTATGGGTAATGATCCAAATCTTGCTTATGTTTCAACAATGGAGACTCTAGCACCTAATGTGTTTCTCACAAATGATGCTTTTTTACATAATTACATGCGAGAACGTTTGCCAACAAAAAGACCTATGGATAATCTTGAATTGCATGCTGATCTTCCTTATGAAGATGAATATGCTCTTGCAAATGTAAATCCACATTCATTTTACAATGGATGGTATTTTCCAAAAAATATCATGGATTATTTTGAGAAATATGTTCTTTATGAAAATGTGAATAAAAAAGTAATAGATATATGGGGAAAGGACTACTCGCACTTCTTAAAGAAAATTGCTTATAAGAAACCAGGAAAACGAATTTTGTTAAAAAGCCTTGTAAATACTGCAAAAATTAAACATTTACTTGATTTATTTCCTGATGCTCAATTTATTCATATTCACAGAGATCCTTATGATGTCTATAAATCAACTTGGAAACTATACAATAGCATTCTACCACTTTTTTCATTTCAGCATGTTGATTATGATGAGCTTGATAAAGCAATTCTAAAAATCTATCATGATATTTACAAAAAATATCTAGCAGAAAAATCGCTTATTCCTAAAGGCAACTTGTATGAGATATCATATAAAACCTTTGTAAAAGATCCATTAAACAATTTAAAAAAGATTTATGATAATTTGGGAATTAAAGGTTTTTCAAAAGCAAAACCTCATTTTCAAAAATATATTGATTTTCATAAGAATTATAAAAAGGATAATTATGTTTTAACCAAGCAAGATAAGGAAAAAGTCATAAAAAATTGGGATTTTACTTTTGATGCATTTGGTTATACCCGTTAATTTCTTATAAAATTCCTACAATAAATCCAATCAAACCTAATGCAAGTGCTCCTCTTATTATATGGGCAGATATTGCAGCATTTTTATAGTCTTTTAAAAACCAAATAACTGTAAAAATTGTTAGAATGTCTACTGGGATTATAAAAAATATATACCAAAGACTTACAATGTTTAGTATATATGGAAGCGGACTAACTACTATTGCAAGAAGTAAAATTATGCTGCAAATTAATGATGCATTTTTAATTCCAATTTGATGAGGAAGGGTCAGCCTTAATTGTTTATCACCATCAGCATCCCGAATGTCCATTAGAATCTCTCTTCCAAATATTATTAAAAATCCTAAAATTGTAAGAGGTAGAGTTGCTAGTGGATTTCCTACAGCAGCACCTCCAAATGTAAAGGCGATTGAAGAGATAAAGGCAACTGTAATATTTCCCATTATTCCAAATTTTTTTGTGTAGAGCTCGTATAAAGCAAGAAAACCTATGCTGAAAATATATATGCCAGTACAAATTAGATTTATAAATAGTGTTATAAAAATACCTATTGCAAAAAGAAAGGCTGTGAATTGAATCATTTGTTTTGGTGTTAGAATTCCCTTTGGAATCGGTCTATTTGGATGATTTATCTTATCAATTTCCCAGTCATAAGCATCATTAAAAGTCATGCTTCCTGCTGTAATAAAAAAAGTGACAATAACTGCGAGAAGTAGTGGTATTGAATTATATGGTGCTCCTGCAACAAGTCCACCAACGTATACAGTAAGCATTCCAAGGGGTGTGGTTTCCAGCCTAATTGATAAAACGAGTGCAGTAATTTTAGAGTTATAATTAGAAATCATTTTAGTCCCCCTGATTTTCAATTTGCTGTCTTATAATACTATATATATAACATTATATAAAACTTCTTTATATTTTGTTATTTTATCTATGGTTGGTTTTTTGATTGATTTTATTGAATAACCATTTTTTATAAAAAGATTTGGTTTGACTCCAAACCATCAATCATTTTTTATTTTATTTTTTAAATTATCAATAGCTTCAACTATATTTTCAGCCTTGACAATATATGAACCCGAAACAAACATATTTGCACCTGCTGAATCTACAAGACCAATTGTTTTATCCGTGATTCCCCCATCGACTTCTATGTCAAGATTAGTTTTTAAATTTCTTAGCTCTTTTATTTTTTCAAGCATCTCAGGTAAAAAAGGACTACCATAAAAACCAGGATTTACAGTCATGATTAGTACTTGATCCAATTTATCAATAAAACTAGAAATCTTATCAACCTGTGTTTCAGGATTTAAAACAAATCCTAATTTTTTCCCTTGTTTTTTTACAATTTCAATAATTTTTTCAATATTATAATCTGACTCGAAATGAACAAGAATTGTGTCAACCTTATTTCCATTTTTTTCTATCCAGTCCGCTGGATCTTTTACCATTAAATGTGCTTCGAACCTACAGTTCATATTCGGAAGGGAAAAATCAAAAAAAAGTGATGTATTTGGAACAAATTTATTGTCCATTACATCTAGTTGAACTAAATCAAAATAATTTTCTACCTTTGATAATTTATCGTTTAATTCATCTTGGTTTTTTGCAATTATTGCAGGTATAATTTTTTTATCCATTTTTTTACCTTGTCAAATTTTCATATTCAGGAATAATATCATCTGTAAACTTCTTCATGCCTTCTTTAGTTTTGTAATGAACAAGAAGCTGCATAATTACTCCATATGGTAGAGTTGCAATATCTGCTCCTATAAGAGCTGCTTCTCTTGCCTGTCTTGAGTTTCTAATTGATGCAGCAATTACCTCAGTTTTTAGATCGTATAATGATAATATATCTAATATTTGGGAAATGAGATCGATACCTGATACAATTCCATTATCCTCAAGTATTTCACCGTTTTTTTCCCAACCATCCTCAGGAAAATAATCAGTTTTTTTGAAAGATATTTTATTATTTGACCTAATAAAGTCATCAATTCTACCAGCAAAAGGACTAACATACTTTGCTCCAGCTTTTGCAGCAAGAAGAGCTTGCTCGGGAGTGAAAATCAAGGTGCAATTGACAGGAATTCCTGTCTTTGAAAGAGTTTTTATTGCTTGAATTCCTTCAAAATCTCTACCTGTTTCCTCAGGAAATGAAGGATTGACAGGTATTTTTATATTGACATTGTTTGCTACAGGGTTAAACATCTTGAATAGCTTTTTTGCCTGTTCAATCATTTTGTCCTGTTTAAGTTCTGTTACTTCAAGGCTTACTGGTGTTCCCTTTGCAGCTTTTAATATTTTTTTAAGGTAATCTTCAATTGTTATTTTTTCACCTGAATCTTGTAATTTATCTACTGCTTTTTTTAGAAGTGATGGATTTGTTGTTACACCATCGATTATCCCATAACTGAATGCATTTTCTATTTCATCTAGTCTAGCTGAATCAATAAAAATCTTCATTTTTTAGCCTCCACCTTTAATGCGGATAATAAAACCTCATTTATATTTTTTCTATTATTGTGGTTTTTGTCTTAATAGTTCATACATAGCAGCATAACATGCACCATAGAGACTTACATCATAATTTACAATAACACTTATCGGAATTTCTTTTAATAAATCTGTACGATTGAATGAATTTTCAAATTCATCAATAAATTCATTTGTTGTAAATATTTCTTTGTTTTTTGAAGCAATCCCACCAGCAATATATAGTCCACCTCTTGAAAGAGTGTCTAGAACGAAATTTTTAGCACACCTTGCATAAAATCTTGTAAATAAATGAAATGTTTCTTTACAGGTTTCATCAATATTTCTATATTTTGAAATAAGTGGTGTTTTGTCAATCGAGCCATCAATTTCTTCTGTATAATTAGTATTTTTAAATTTCTCTATACTTCTCAGAAATAAATAAATGCTTTCTATACCCCTTCCAGATAGAACTTCTTCATAACTCAATGGCTGTGAAATATTTCTTAATTTTTTTACAAATTCAGCAAGTTGACTCTCAAAATCATTTTTAAAGGGTAAATCTGAATGGCCCCCTTCACTTGGTATTGGTATGTATGCATTAAAATAATTATCATAATTCAAGATGCTTTTTCCAAGACCGGTTCCAGCACCAATAATTGCTTTTGTTGGTTTAGAAATATTAAAATTAATGTTTCCTGGTCTAATATTATAGATATCATCTTTGTTTTCTGAATTTAGAAGGTTCAAACCATATCCTATTGCCTGAAAATCATTTACTATATTTACAGAATTTAGAGATGTCTTATTTATTATTTCATTAGAATTAATATTCCATTCTGCATTTGTTAATTGAACAAAGTCATTAGAAGAAGAAACAACACCTGCTGCCCCTATACAAGTAAAGTCAATTATAATTTTAAAATTCTTTTCAGAATATGATAAAATATTTTCTATTGCTGGAATAATTGAATCTAATTTATTTGTTTTATAGTTGTGTGAAAAGAGTAGATTTGGTTTCTTATCTTTGATACCTGCTATTGCAAGGTTTGTATTTGTACCTCCAATATCAATACCTAGTATATAATTTGAAAAATTATCAAATAATTTTTCTTCGTTGTAATTTTTAATTATATATTCCATCTTTCTCCTCTATAATAAAATGGAAATAGACCCATTTTAAAACAAATTATATTTTCTATCCCAACAGTTCTGAGTTTAGATAAATATATAATAAAAATCCCCTATTTTATACATTTCTTTTTCAATAATAAAGAATTCTTAATTATGTATTTCATAAAATATCATTAATTTTTAATATTTTTATAAAAATATTGTTAAAAAATTAAGAACAATTTAAATAATTAAATTATATTATTGAATTAATAGTACGGCGAGGTGAATATTTTGAAGAAACAACAAAAAATAAAATCTCTTTTAAAAGCAAGTATAATTTCAGTAGTTCTAGTAATTACTGCCTTTACAAACTTAACATTGGCACTACCGTCAATTTCTAATTGTGAAGAAGCAGCAAATTATATAATAGAGCAATTATCAATTGACAAAGATGAAGTCTTTATTCATGTTTGGGGCCCTTTAAATAAAGGTGTTGAAGTTTTTAGTACAAAAAGTCATATTATTGATGTACCTGAAAATGGATATATAACCTATATTGATCTTTACCCTAGAGCAAATCTATTTCATCCTGTAAAGTACATTTTTTTATCAGAAGATACTGAAGAATTCATTATAAAGGATGATAATTACCCACCAGTTAATTTTGGTGATTATCAAATGATTGATACTAAAATTGGAGAAGTATTCAAATCAGCTTATAATAGGAGAGCTCCAATTAATTTTGATAAACCAAAAAATCCAGTAAAGGAAAAATCAGACTCCAGATATGCAGTTCTTATGAATGGAGGATATAATTCAGGTAATAATCATGTGAGATATTGGAATGATTTATCTAATATTTACATTACACTGGTTGAAGCTTATGATTTTCCTGATGAAAACATTATAGTACTTTGTTCAGACGGTCTAGATCCAGCAGCTGACCAATCTAATGGAGAAAATTCAGATCCAGACCTTGATGGTGATGGTGATGAAGATATTATGTATTCATGTACACTTTCAGATGTTGACATGGTTTTTGAAGAACTTGCAGAAACTATGAGTGGGGGTGGAGAATTATTTGTTTTTACAACTGATCATGGTGATACTAACGGTGGATATGATACTTTCTTTTGTCTCTGGAATATGGAGGAGTTAACAGATGCACATTTTGCAGACCTATTAGCAGATATTCCAGCATCTGAAATAATATGTACATTTGAACCATGTTTTTCAGGGGGATTTATAGATAATGTTGTGGTGCCTCCAGGACCAGTTGCAGCATCATCGGCATGTCGTCATGATGAATATTCATGGGCAATGGGAAATCTATTGTATGATGAATATGCGTTTTACTGGACAGCTGCTGTTAAAGGTGAAGATGCCTTTGGTGAACCTGTAGATGCTGATTATAACGAAGATGGTAAAATATCAATGGATGAGGCATTTATTTTTGCAGAAGCTCATGATGAACAATCTGAGGAGCCACAATATGGGGACTATCCGGAAGGAATTGGAGAATTAATTACTCTTTGGCCTGGTAGCCAGGCACCAGACATTCCAACAAAACCTGATGGACCGGATCAATGTACTGAGTATGAACCAGTTATATTTTCTACATCTGCAACAGAACCCGATGGAGAAGAGGTCTTTTATAGATTTGACTGGGGAGACGGCACACTTAGTGATTGGGTAGGTCCTTACACCTCAGGTCAAACAGGAGAAGCAACATATAATTGGACTGTAATTGGAGAGTATGAAGTGAAATCAATTGCAAAGGACATAAACGGTGTACAGAGCGAATGGTCAGAGCCAGCAACTATTGCAATTGTTGATAATCAAATTCCTAATCAACCAATAATGGAAGGTCCGAAGTTCGGTACAACTGGAAAAGACCTAGAGTTCAAGGTTACAACAGTTGATCCAGATAATCATGACTTGTTTTACTTTATTAAATGGGACGATGGAACTATGGTTGATTGGGAAGGGCCTTATCAATCTGGTGAAGAGGTAACATTTACTCATAAATATACAGAGGGAGGATCCCTTACAATTATTACAATAGCAAAAGATATTATTAGTGAAAAAAGTCAACAATGTTCACATAAAATAAACATTATAAAAAACAGAGCTTTTACAAGACAAGTAAATCTCAGACTTCTGGATTTTTTCATGGAAAGCTTTTCAAACCTAATTGTAAGATTAGGGGCAATTAAATAGTTTTTAATCACCCCTTATTTTCTTCTTCTTTTCCAAATACAATTATCAATAATATATTTCTTAGAAATATTTAAATGAATAAAAATAATATGAATATATAATTAGGAGGTATTATATGAGAAAATATATAGTTGTATGTATGGTAGTTTTGCTTTTTATTTTAGGATTTACACCATATATAAAGGCTGTATATGTTCCAAATCAGGATTCTATTTTTATTGACAATTTTAAAGAAACAAAAATTTCTGAAACTATTAATCAAGGTTTTGATCTAGCAATTTTAGATATAGTCCCATATATTTGGAAGGAAGAAGAGGGACAATTAGGTGAGTTACATTTAACACTTGAAATTAAAAATATTGGTGATTCACCAACTACTGGTGTGGTAAAATATGACGGGAACTCTTCATACTTTTTAACTAAAGGAAATTATAGTAGAGCCTGGGGTGCATTATTAATTGGATCATTGGATCCTGGTGAGACATGGATACCAAAAGCTAGTGCTGGTTTAATTTTTTTAAATATTATTCCAAGAATCTTTACCCTTGAATATGAAGTAACTCCTCTAGACGCAAATCCAGATAATAACTACATAAGACAGGTATATTTTATTAAAGGAGGAGGAATTATTCCTCTTTGGAAACATTTACCTGTTCTTGAGTAATATTTTTTCTAATTTATCCTTTTTGACATTTTAGCGCGATGCATATAAATATGATAAATAGCAAAAATTAATATGATATAAAAATTAAAAGGTTGGTGAAAGGGATGAATGTAAAAAATAAAAACATATTGATTTTAGATTATAGATATTTTATCGGTACTCTAATTGGTGTATCTTTTTTAATGATTATTGCAAGTTTTATCCTTAATTAATGTATTTTTTTCATTTTCTTAATATTTTTTAAAAAATACTTGTTTTTTTTTAGATTTTATAGGAGTAAATGTTTGGTTTTTTCCGAACGTTTTACTATTGTATATAAATCTAAACGAATATTACTTTTTGACTTTAGAGTAGAAAAAGAATAGATAAGTGATTATTTTCATTTCTTTTTCTACCTCCCTTATTTATCTTTTTTACTTAAATTTTTTATTAGGCAGTCTATTTTATAACAGTGGAAATGTAATGTTAAAAATAATATCATTTGACCTTGATGGAACACTTGTAAAGTCAAATTATGCAGATAAAGTCTGGCTTGAAGGATTACCAGAATTATATTCTAAGGAAAAAAATATGCCACTAGAGAAAGCCAAAACCTATATATATAATCTTTACGGAAGGGTGGGACAAAACAAAAAGGAATGGTATGATATTTCTTGGTGGTTTCAAAAATTTAAGATGAATTCTTCTTGGCAAAATCTTCTCTATAAATATAAGGATGATATTAAATTATTTCCTGAAACAATTGAAACATTAGAACTTCTAAAAGAAAAATTTAAATTAATTATAATTTCAAATGCAAAAAAGGAATTTATTGATATTCAACTTAAGCAAACCAATATAAAACAATATTTTAAACATGTTTTTTCTTCACTTTCAGATTTTGATTTAGTAAAAAAAACTCCAGATGTTTACAAACAGGTATTGGAAATACTAAAAGTTCAATCAGATGAGATAATTCATCTTGGTGATAATTTCGAGTTTGATTATATAAGCCCTAAAAAAATTGGTATTGCTTCAATATATCTTGATCGAAACGAAAAAGAAAACGGAGAAAATACGATTTATTCATTATCTGAACTAAAAAACATATTAGATAGTTATTAGGCACCTGATTTTTTTAGAGGTTTAACTTTTGTTGGTTTAATTTTTTCAAGGGGTTCATAAAGCATGCCTAGAGGTACTATTTTCCCTCTTCTCTTTGCAAGAAAAAAGTTTTCTTCTGTTATTCTAAACTTACCACCTCGATAATCAAAAAGTTTTTCAAGTTCTGCTGTTAGAATATTTCCTTTGTAATATTGTTTTCCATAATCAGTTTTTTTGAAAATTCTACCTTGCGCATCAATTGAATATTCATCTGCCATATAATATTGCTCGATCCAAGGATTTCTAGGTTTTAGGGATCCTGCTGAAAAATCACCTACAATTTTATGATTATACATCTTTCTGAATTGTAGCAATTTCTCATCAGTTGTTTTTCTTGCAAGAAGAATGTGGATGTATGCATCGTCAGGGAGTCTTACGGCTCTTCCTATACTTTGTATATGGTATGCTTCTGTAATTGCAGTTGATACAATAATTAGACATTTTATATTTCTTTTATCATAACCTTCGGCAAGCATGCCAACAGATAATAGACTAGTAATTCTGTCATGTTGAAAATCATCGAGTGCTTTTTCATCAACTTTTTCGCTATGATAAACGGGTAGTTCAGTAATTTTTGATATAGTATTTGCCTGCTCAATTCGTTTGCATATTACCAATGTTGGCTTGTCCCTATTTTCCTTTAATAGCTCAACTGCTTTTGGAATGCGAGCTTCTGCACTATATACAAGACTTCTTCGTTTGAAAATCATCGAATCAAGTTTTTTTCTAAAATCTGCTTTTTCACCATCATCTACACTTTTCATCCTTCCTAAATATCTTCTGATTGCCTCGGAATATTCATCATAAAGCATACGTTCATCAAGAGATAAATCAATTGAATGAAAATATACCATAAAATCACATATTTGTGCATCACCCAAAGGAACATTTATAATTACATTTCCACAATATTCAAGAGATGCCTTATTTGGAGTGGCAGATAATCCTAAAATATTTTCATAATTGATATTTTCATATATTTTTTTAAAGACAGGGCTTGTGCTTCTATGACATTCATCAACTATCAATATTTCAGATTTTAAACCAGAGGATTTTTGCTTAGAGAGTATATGAAAAGTCTCAACAGTTACATCACTCAGTCCATTTTTTTCTAGTTCTTCTTTCCATTGGTTCTTTAATTTTCTGGTTGGTACTGCAACAATTACTTTCTTGTAACCTCTATCCTTTAGAAGAATAATGGATGCATAGGTTTTTCCAGTTCCTGCAAATGCCTTTATTACACCCTTCCCCTTATAGACTCTTACAAGTCGATTCTGCCAATCATAGGGAGTTAATGTCATAATTCATCATTTCTAATTGATTAGTCTCTAAGTATAATATGAAATTCTTAAAATAGATTCCTATTGTTGTATTATAAAAATATATTTATTTTCAATTTGACTTCTTTTTAGATCTTAAATGTAGTTCGTTTACTTCCCTATCTGAAATGACTCCCTTATTTACAAGTTTCATCATGAGGTACTCATTGTGTTTTAAAAGATAGTCAATTTTTTCAATTAGTTCTGATAGCCTTTCTGATTGCTTAGACAATTCTCTCTCTCGACTTGAAATATACTTATTTATTTTTTCAATTTCCTTTATCTTGCTTATAATTGATATTTCAATATCATTTGAGACTTTCTTTGTAATGTTTTTTATTTCTTTTTCAAGAAGATCTTGGTTATCCTTCTTTATTTGTTTTAGCATGTTATCCTTAAAATCATCCAAATCCTTCAGCTTTTTTATTAATTCCTTAAATCCCCCTACTCTTTCTTCTAAAAGTTCTAGCTTTGATTTTTCCATAGAGATTATTTGATCAATTTGAGTACATTTATCATTCAACTCAGCAATTTTTAATTTTATATATCCTTCTTTCATGGTTCACCATCTGCAATCTTCAATAATTAAAAATATAAACTGTTTAAAAAGATAACCTCGCCATATTCGATGAATCTGAAAAAAATAATATGTGGCAGAGATGCCAGCGCGAGATGCGCGGGCATGTCCCCCGTATCTTACGTCAGTCTAATTCTAGTAAAGTAGTTTTTAGTTTATATATGTAAAATAGGGTTCATTGAAAGTATTATTAAACTCTATTGCAAAATCCTTAATACTTTCATTTACCCTTAAAAAGCACTTTTATATTAGAATGATATTTTAATAATAATAAATGTCAAAAACAGGAATGGCAAACCTACCATTGCATGGTGGCAAAGCACCAAAATGGCTTTTTAGAAGAATGGTAGAACTATCAAAGGGAATTACAGATGTAATAATTTTTGAATATGGTAGAAAGGAATTTTTGAGAAGAATTTCAGATCCTTTTTGGTTTCAAGCATTGTCTTGTGTTTTAGGATTTGACTGGCACAGTTCAGGCTGTACTACAGTTACCTGTGGTGCCCTTAAAGAAGCAATAAATCCAACTGAATATGGTATAAAAATTGCTGGAGGTAAAGGTAAAATCTCAAGAAAAACTCCAGATGAGATTGAAGAAATTGGAAATAAATTCAACCTTTCAACAAATAAGATTGAAGAATTAAAATATTCAAGTAGAATGGCTGCAAAGGTTGACAATAATGCAATTCAAGATGGACATAACCTTTATCATCATAATTTTTTCTTATCTGAAGATGGTTATTGGACAGTAATACAACAGGGGTTGAACAATGATACAAATTATGCACGAAGATATCATTGGTTCTCAGAACAAGTAGATAGTTACATTTGTGAACCTCATGATGGAATAGTTGGAAACAAATCTAATTTTAAAGTTCTTGACATGGTATCAAAAAACAGTAATTCTTGTCAAAAAACATGTGTTGATTTATTACGCGACAATCCTCGTCATTTATTAAATGATTGGGTGAAATTATCGAAAATTCAAAGTCAAACAACTTTGGACGATTGGCAAAATTCAAATAAAAAACATAATAATATTGAATGTTTGGACATGCCCAGAAGCATCAATTGGAAAAAAATGAAAGAAATCTATGATTTCCAACCAAAAAACTATGAAGAATTAATTGGTATGAAAGGAGTTGGTCCAAGAACTGTTAGAGCTCTTGCACTCATTTCTGATTTAATTTATGGGGAGCAACCATCATGGCAGGATCCTGTAAAGTATAGTTTTACTGTTGGAGGAAAAGATGGTGTTCCTTACCCTGTAGATAGGAAAGCAATGGATGAAACAACAGAAATAATAAAATCTGGAATTAAACAAGCAAAAATTGATAATAAGACAAGATTTTCTGCATTAAGAAGACTGCATAAATATTTTAACAATTGCTATAATTAATATAACAATTTTTTAAGTTTTAATTTGATAAATTACTACAATTGGATTTATAAACCAGTAACAGATTATGATTATTATTAAGGGAGGTAGATTAATATTAAATCATTAAGTAAAAAAGGAGTAATTACTTTAGTAATATCAATAATTATTGCAGCAATTTTAATTTTTCCAGCTGTAAATAGCGCTTCGATAAATTTCAATAAAAATCAGATTTTAAAAGATAAAGGAAATATTTACCATCAAGGAGATGGAAAAAGTACAGAATATTGGGCTTTGCTTGTTGGTGTTGGTGTTTATTATAACAATCCAGATCAAGATAGACCTTCAATGCTTGAGGCAGTTGATAACCTGTATAGCTCACTACTCTCATCACCAAATTGGCAGGCAGATCATATACACGTTCTAAAAGCAGGTCAGGCAACCATGTTTAACCTTGTAAAAGAACTAATCTGGTTAATAAGAAGTGAAAAGAAAGGTGATATGGTCCTTTTGTATATCACAACACATGGAACTCCTTTAAGAACTCCAGATAATCTACCTATGGACTTTCCACCAAAAGACGAAGGTGACGGAGATGATGAAGCACTAGTAATGTATTATGGTTTTGATAGATGGTATGATTATTTTACTGATGACATGCTTAAATTTTTCCTAAGGTTCATGCAATCAGATGGTCTATGCATGATAATTGATAGCTGCTTCAGTGGTGGATTTAACGATCCAATTTCAAATGATGAGTCTAAAGAAATTGAAATGTCAAAAGAGGAAGAGTTTACGAAAGGTTTTCTTGATGATATTTCTGCTAATGGTAGAATCGTTCTGATGTCCTGTCAAGAAGAGGAATACTCATATGGTTCCCTATTTTCTGATCTTATAATCGAAGGATTTAACGGTTGGGCGGATTTATTTGGTAACAATGATGGAATCAATTCTGCAGAAGAAGCATTTGATTTTGCCTATCCCTGGGTTGTACTATTTTCAGAAGGAAAACAGCATCCAACAGAACTTGATGAGTATTCTGGTGATTTTCCGGTAACTTTCACATAATAAGTATTGGAAAAAATAAAATAATTCAATTATTGGATAAATGTATAGATAAGTAACTGTAGAGCAAAAACTGTTTTTTCCTTAAAGGGTGTTGTAGCAGTAATATATATTTTTCCAAGACCAAAAAACATCCCTATTGATAGTTGTTTTGATTCGCCAGCACGAAGTTCTATTGTAAAAATGTAAGATTTATTTATCGTTTCAAGAATACCGCCATTAATAAAAACCTCAACATCAAATTCTTCTGTATCATTTTCCCCATTGTTTGTAACAATTATATTTGGTCCAAAACCACCGATAATATCAATGGTTAAATCAGGCACACCAATTTTAATATAAACATATGTCGAACCAGTATACTCATCGTCAGCTTCTGCACCAACGAGTATATATCCTGCATCTATTGAAACAGATATTCCAAATTTATCTCCATATTCACCGTCTAATGCAGTTAGCTTTTGCTCTTTTTCCCAGTTTGTACCATTTCTTTTAAAAACATATGCTGAACCTTTTCCATCATCAAAATAATATGATCCTGCAATTGCATGTGCTCCATCAATTGATACAGATCCAAAAAGATATTCTCCATTTTCTGTTTCATTCCAAAATGTATGTTCAAACCAATTGTTTTCATCACGTTTAAAGATGTGTACTGATCCAGTAATTCCATCTAATGGAAGACCTGTAGCTCCAACTATTGCATAATCACCATCAATTGATACTGACCTCCCAAAATAAGGTGTAAATTGGGTAGTATTTACCTTCTCCCTCCATTTAAAATAACAGCAATATTCAAGAATATATGCAGAACCAGGTTGAATATCAGTACCAGTTGCACCAATTATTACAAAGCGTCCATCATATGATAGTGAATATCCAAAACAATCACCTATTTTTCCGTCGACAGCCTCCAGTTTTATAAATTCTGTTCCATTTGTGCTACTATAGTTAAATGCATAAGCTGAACCTTTGTAATTATCATCAGCATATGCTCCTACAATGGCAATTTTTAAATTAATTGCAACTGAGCTACCAAAAAGATCACCAGGTTCACCGTCTGAGGCTATTAGTTTTTGTTCTTCAATCCAAGATGAGCTACTTTTATTAAATAAATATGCTGAACCTGTATTACTATCATCTCCTGGAGCACCTACAACAACAAGGTTTTCAAATATTGAGACCGATTTTCCAAAATTGTCTCCAGGTTCTCCATCTGA